>Ga0172369_10002372_pt1 | contig 25980 bp, 24 predicted proteins | sample LakKiv25m_FD_114539 | JGI IMG/M metagenome (GOLD analysis project Ga0172369, IMG submission 114539) | Freshwater microbial communities from Kabuno Bay, South-Kivu, Congo - kab_022012_11.25m | ecosystem: Environmental > Aquatic > Freshwater > Lake | place: Democratic Republic of the Congo...
CTCCTCCTTGATCAGCTGAAATCCCGAAAGGGTATTGTCGTAAATCCTTTGTTTGAGGTTCGACTTGTTTTTCAGCGTGTCAACGATCCTGGTCCTGGTTTTCTTTTTGGCGGTTCCCATAATAAATCGAGTTAATAAGCCCTGGCAAAAATGACTCTCTGGCGTGAGGGTTTTCCGGTCCTTACACAAATGCCGGGTTCCTCCTGATTATCAAGAGGTATGCATCTCACAGTGGCTTTGGTTTCCTCCTTAATGAGATTTTCAGTCTCGGTTGTGCCATCGTAATGGGCTGATATGAAGCCTCCTTTTTCGATCTGGACCAGGAATTCCTCCCATGTGTCAACCTTGTAAGTATTCTCGTTCCTGAATTGCAGGGCTCTGTTGTAAATATCAACCTGCATCTGCTCCAGTAAAGCGGGAATATACTGATTCAGGCTATCCTGACTGACAGATTCCTTGGTCAGGGTATCTCTTCGGGCAACCTCCACTGTTCCGTTTTCAAGATCTCTGGGACCGATGGCCAGCCTTACGGGAACGCCCTTCAGTTCATACTCGGCGAATTTCCAGCCAGGTTTCTGGGTGTCGCGGTCGTCGACTTTGACCGTGATCCCCAAACTTGTTAGCCGGGCTTTGATAGCATGGGACCTTTCCACCGTTGCGGCATATTCTTCGGGACTCTTGTAAATCGGGACAATAACTACCTGTATCGGAGCAAGTTTGGGAGGCAACACAAGTCCGTTGTCATCAGAATGGGCCATGATGAGCGCACCTACCAGGCGGGTCGAAACACCCCAGGAGGTTGCCCATACATATTCCAGCTTGCTTTCTTTCGAAGTATAAACCACATCAAAAGCTTTTGCAAAATTCTGACCCAGGAAATGCGAGGTTCCGGCCTGAAGAGCCTTACCGTCCTGCATGAGGGCTTCAATGCAATAGGTATCCAATGCTCCTGCGAACTTTTCATTCTCAGTTTTGCTGCCCTTGATCACAGGCACGGCCAGGAAATTTTCCGCAAAGGTGGCATAGACATCCAGAATCTTTAATGTTTCCTCCACAGCCTCTTCCCGGGTCTCATGTGCTGTATGCCCTTCCTGCCACAGGAATTCCGCAGTTCTCAGAAACAGGCGGGTCCTCATTTCCCACCTGACCACATTGGCCCACTGATTGATCAGAATGGGCAGATCACGGTAGCTCTGAATCCAGTTCTTATAAGTATTCCAGATAATTGTTTCTGATGTTGGCCTGATAATAAGCTCTTCTTCAAGCTTGGCGGAAGGATCTACCTTTACTCCACCGTTTTCTTCATCAGCCGTTAGCCTGTAATGAGTTACAACCGCACACTCCTTGGCAAAACCTTCCACATGGTTGGCCTCCTTGCTAAAGAAGGATTTCGGAATAAACAGGGGAAAATAGGCATTCACATGTCCGGTCTCCTTAAACATCCGGTCAAGCTCGGCCTGCATCCGTTCCCATATGGCATACCCATAAGGCTTAATTACCATACATCCCCTGACGGCTGAATTTTCAGCCAGATCAGCCTTGATAACCAGATCATTATACCACTGTGAATAGTTTTCGCTACGCGGAGTTAAAACTTTTGCCATTTTCTTGTCTTTGGTACAGTATTTGCTTTTCGCTGCTAGAAAAGAGGATACAAATTAAGGAAATAATATCCTATATTTAAAACCTGACAGGAGGTTGAAAAATGAAAGCAGCAGTAGTAAAATTGGTCCCTCTGATGTTCCTCGTAAGTTCATGCGGAAGCAGTATTTACCTTTCTTCAGGGGTGTCGGATGATGTGTATTACAATCCTTCCGACAGGCAGGTGGTAGTTGAAAAGAGGGTAGGAGTGCCCGTTGTTGCACCTCCGGCGCAGATTCAGGAACAAGCCGCGCTAGTGCAGGACACAGTTATTGCAGAACAGCCCGATTATGCCCTCGTTGATTCAACTTATGAAGAATATGTTGATTCAGAAGGCAATACAATCGTTAACAATAACTATTATTACGATAACGAGGACGACTTTTATTATACCAACCGGATCAATCGATTCTACCGTTCCGGATGGGGTATGAGTTACTACGATCCGTTCTGGTCCTACAACAGCTATAACTGGGGCTGGTACGACCCATGGTACTATGATTATTACTCACCCTACAGCTACTGGGGATACGGATATTCACCCTTTTACAGCTATTCATGGTACAATCCATGGTATTCACCCTGGTACTCAGGCTATGGCGGATGGTCAAACTGGTACTGGAATGATTATTATTGGGGCGGTGGCGACCACAACAATAACGCTGAAAATTATTACTATGGTCATCGCGGCAGCCGCATTACCGATGGGCCAGGGGCAATCAGAACCGGTAGCGGAATGAAATCAGATCCGGTATATGCAACAAGGGGTTCAGCCGGGAATTCAGTCAGCAATGGTAACACTTCAGCCAAATCTTCATCGATACAGCCAATTGTTTCCAGATCATCTTCTGATCCCAAAAGCGAAAGCAGACCTTCAGGATTGAGGAGCGGTGCCGGATCGGATCAGGTGTCAACCCAGTCTCGCACCAGCAGCCAGTCTGGAATCAACAATTCGAGCAGTTATGTTCGCTCCAGGACAGCCACTACCTACTCAAGGTCTCAGACGGGAAGCAACCCGGCCATGAGATCCTCTGCGGGATCGGGTGCAGAAAACAGCTCCTCGTATGTAAGACCCAGAACTTCAACCCAATCGACTCCGATCCGTTCATCTTCAACCGAATCATACAGAGGCTCATCCTCATCATCCAGAAGTTCCGGAGGTAATTATTATTCGGGTTCTTCAAGCTCGAGATCCTCATCCGGTTATAGCAGCGGTTCATCCGCAGGCAGAAGTTCCGGTTCCACCTACAGCGGAAGTTCATCCGCTGGCAGAAGCTCCGGTTCAAGCTCAAGCTTCAGCGGAAGCTCCTCATCAGGACGTTCAGGCGGATATAGCGGCTCATCAGGCAGCAGTTCCTCAAGCAGCGGCTCACGCTCAGGCGGTTCCTCATCCTCAGGCAGACGTTAATGAATGATACGGGCATCCGGTCTCGCAAAAGACCGGATATGCCCAAACTATATCAAAAAGAATCACTTAAGATCTTGGTCATGAAAAGAAATATCTTGATAATCAGTATTCTGATTTTAGGTTCAGTGGGATTGACGGCTCAGAATGAGCAGGATGCCCTCAGGTATTCATTCCTGAACACAGGCGGTACCACCCGGTCAATGAGCATGGGCGGTGCCTTTGGTGCCGTTGGGGGAGATTTCTCCTCAATGGCTATTAACCCGGCCGGACTCGGAATTTACCGTCAGGGCGAGTTCGCCATTACCCCAGAGTTTAATCTCTACTCTTCGGATGCTTCATATCTTGGGAGTTCAATGCACGATACGGGTTACAAAACCAATATCAGCCATTTCGGCTTTGTGTTACCCTTTAATATGAAAGATCAAAACTCAGGAATCAAGGGACTCACCTTTGCGATCGGATATAACAAACTGAAAGATTTCGGCCAGAATATCACCATGAAGGGGATCAATAATTCGAACTCCCTGGTGGATGAATTCGTTTACTCAGCCAATCACAATACGGGCTGGGACCCATTCACCGACGGACTTGCCTGGGAAACCTTCCTGATTGATTATGATTCACTGGCAGGCGTATATTTTTCAGATTTTGATAATTCAAACTACGGTCAGACACAGAAACGATCAGTCCTGAGCACAGGTGCCCTGGGTGAATTTGATTTCAGCCTCGGTGCCAACCTCTCCGACCGCCTGTACCTCGGAATGACCATGGGAATTCAGAAGGCAAATTACACGGAGAGATGGGTGCATACAGAAACAGATCCGAATAACGTGATCAATTATTTTGAATCATTCTCCTTTACCAACAACCTGTCCGTTGCCGGATCAGGGATTAATTTTAAACTTGGTATCCTGGCCCGGCCGGTGGATTTTATCCGGGTAGGCGCATCCCTGCAAACCCCGACCGTCCTGAAATTCAACGATTCTTTCAGGGCAAGCATGACTACCCAACTCACCGGTGAACCAAAACCGTTTGACTGGAGCAATACGGGTGAGTATACCTATACGATTACCACTCCCCTGAGGGCAACCGGTAGTATTGCCTTTATTTACAAGCAGCTGGGGCTGATCTCACTCGATTATGAGTATGTCGATTACACGGCAGCAAAGCTTAGTGCCAGTGATTATGACTTCTTTAATGAAAACGAAGCCATCGGACAGAGGTATAAGGCCGCTTCGAATATCAGGCTTGGAGGCGAACTGCGGCTTGGTAAATACTATCTGAGGGCAGGGTATGGACTCTATGGCAATCCCTACGCCGACGGAGAACCCAATGCCGGTAAGGGCACCTCGGTTGTTTCAGGAGGTGTGGGTTACAAGGATAAGAACATGTACATCGATTTTGGTCTGGCCCGCTCAGGTTCGGATCAGCTCTACTACCTGTATGGTAATAATGCAGCCGATGTCACCAATGTCCACACCAGATTTTCAACAACGCTCGGATTCAGATTTTAAAACTGTTGAATATCCAGTCCAGGATACTCACCTGGGGGATAAAACCGAAACGGTCAGAAAAAACCTGATGATATTCACCGAAAGGCGCCGGATCAAGCCCGGCGCTTTTTTTGTTTTTGGGATGGAAGGAATATCTCAGGTCAGCCGCTTCATAAAACCCAGGCTTTTGAAACTCTTCCGTCAACCGTATGCAACCCGCTTTTTTCAATAATCTCAGAATCCGCTCGGTTATTTTAAGATTATAATCCAGGAGAAAATCTGCCTTAACCGTCCAGAATTCCATCAGGTCATCAATCAGGTATTCGTAATAGGGCGAATGCCTGTAGGCGGATTCAACGGATTTAAAATGTATTTTCTGCCAATTCTGATGATAATCGATTCTGATATCCTTAACCGGTTGATTCAGGCCCCTCCCTTCCAGAACGGGAACCGACAGGTCCATCTCACCATTGGCACCAATAATCCTGCACCGGTTCCTCCAGGATTGCTTTTCGTAATGCTCGTGAGCTTCAATAAACACAAGATCCGATTGCAGGATCTCATAAAAATAGGCACAGGGACCGAAATAGGCAGTGGTTAGGTATACCTCTTTCATTCAATTGATTACCTGATCTTCTTAAAGAACCTGTTAAGATGGAAATGCCTGATGTAATCATAGCGGTTCTGCCCCGACCAGAGAACCCTTTTTGTTTTTCCGATGAGATGGTCCTGAGGTATAAAACCTATTTTACGACTGTCCGACGGATTATCCCGGTTATCGTCCAGAACAAAGTAATAGTCCTTAAGGAAGGTGTATTCGGTAACCAGGGTGCCATCAATTTTAACCCCGAAGAAATCCACCGTAATATCATGACCCTCATGAGTCTCAATAATATCGCGGTATAAATCCACATTTCTGATTTCAACCTTAACGGTTGCTCCCTTGGCGGGAACGATCAGAGGACCAAACTGATCCCGGTTCCACATATAAAAGGAGGAAGGTGGATAGTAATCCTGCTTGGAATCCGCCACAAATTGCTTCGTCGATCTCACATTGGATATCTCAGGTTGCTTTTCAAGATACTCCTTTGCGGCAGGCGAAAGGTCAAAGTCATAAATACCGATATCAGCAATCACCCGGGGTTTTTCAATATCAAACTTCCTCAGAAAACCCTCATCGTATTTCTGATTCTTTGATACGACACGGAATTCCTGCCTTCCGGAAACGGGAGGATCCACCTTTGCCCTGTTAATATACAGCTGCTTGTCCCAGATGAGAACAGTATCACCCGGAAGTCCGACAATCCGTCCAATTTTCCTTTTCTTCCTTTCAACCGGCTCATCGGCTCCGGACGGCTGATTGAATACAACCACATCCTGCCGTCCAAACTTTTTAAGGGCCGGAAATCTGAAATAGGAGATACCCAGCGTTGAACTTATTATCCTCACTCCGGGAACGTATTTGTTGACGAGGACCCGGTCGCCGGGCAGAAGGGTGGATGCCATTCTGAAATCCGGAACTTTGTAAGTCTGATAAAGAAAAACCCTGAAAAACAGTATAACCGCAATGAAGATCAGACCCCATTGTAACGGCTTGATATATCTCTTCATTAATCCTATGATTTACAGATGCCTACTTGATCTTCATAAAGATCCTGTTCCACCTGATGTTTGCCGGGAACTTTTTCTCCTTGTTAAAGGAAATGTAAACGAATTTAGGTTTTCCAACAATATGATCTTCAGGAACATAGCCCCAGAAGCGTGAATCTGCTGAATTGTGTCGGTTGTCGCCCATCATCCAGTAATAGTTCATCTTAAAGGTATAGGAGGTTGCCTCTTTGCCATTGATCAGGATTTTGCCGTTACTGACCTTCAGGTCATTATCCTCATAAACGTCAATTATCCTTTCGTACAAGGGAAGATTGGCAAGGGTCAGATTAACGGTTGCTCCCTTCTTCGGAATCCAGATGGGGCCATAATTATCTCTGTTCCAGTTGAAATCAGGAGAAAAGGGAAATGTGATGCCATCCCACTGTCCGGCAGGATATTCAAGTCTCTCAATGAATTTGACATTGGGGAGTTTCTTGATTTCCTCCATGCTTACTGCACTCAAGGGAAGGATATATTCACCATTTGAAAACTGGATCTCACTTCTCGAAACATTCATCATCTCCAGTTTTTTCTGGTTTATCGGAGTCCCGTCAGTCACAATATGATAGTTGAACTGCATATATCGGATGGAGTCCTGAGCCTTACCATTCACATAAACCCAGTTATGGCGGACCTCAATGGAATCACCGGGCAGTCCTATACATCTCTTGATGAAGTTTTCCCGCTTGTCAACCGGTCTCACTACGATCTTGCCGAATACATCAGGGTTATTCCAGACTGCTTCCCTGCCATTGCGCCTGACAAGCGAATAATAACTTTCGTTGCTCTGAAATTTGGTGCACACGGTATCTCCCTCAGGATAGTTAAAAACGATCGGATCATTGTGCTTAATTTTCTGGGTTCCCTTCAGTCTGCGGTAGTCATTCTGAATCCAGGTAAGAAATGAATTCTTGTCCTTGGTGAGCGGCAGGGTATGCTGCACAAGCGGAAATGACAGGGGAGTCTGAGGCACCCTCGGACCGTAGCTGACCTTGCTGACAAAGAGGTAGTCGCCGATCAGCAGGGACTTCTCCATGGAAGAGGTGGGGATATTGAAATTCTGGAAAAAGAACAGGTTGATAAATGTTACAGCAACCAATGCAAAGATCAGTGCATCAATCCATTCTATAATTGATGAGTTCTTCTGGCCTCTTTTTTTCCAGAAAGTCCAGTTTACATATTTTGTGAGGTACATGTCAAAGATCACGGCCAGACCGAGCAGCCAGACAAAATTCCCCAGCCAGATCACCCATAAGAGGTACAGGGCTGCTGCTATCCCGAACTTAATGTACTGTTTCTTACTGATTGACTTGAAATCTGGTTTTTTCATGACGGAAATTTTAAAATGCGGTTCCAATGGACAGTGAGGGTTCTTCCGGGTGATTTATAAGCTGAGAACCATATCAGCAAAGGTTTTCCGATGATATGATCCTCAGGCAAAAAGCCCCAGTGTCTTGAATCCCTGGAATGATGCCTGTTGTCCCCCATTACGAAATAATAGTTCTGTTTGAATACATAGGAAGAGGAGGGCCAGCCATTGATAAGGATGGAGTCTCCCTGAAAAGTGATTGTGTTCTTTTCATAAACCTCAATGACCCGCCTGTAAAACGGAAGATTGGTTCTGGTTATTTTTATCAGATCACCCCTTCTGGGCACAATTACCGGGCCAAAATTATCACGATTCCAGGGAAACTCAGCCTGGTGCGGGAAGATGTTGTAATCGCCCTTGGAGGGTTCAATCAGATTCCTGGTTAAGGCACTGACCTCTGGTCTTTGCCTGAGCTCAATGATCTGTTCCGGCAACAGGGGCAGCAGGTAGCCTAAACCGGGGTGTATTCCGACTTCTGATTGGGTAAGTTCCAGGCGGGTGAAAACATCACCTGGAATTTGTCTGTTATTCACCTCAACAAGATAATCATAGGAGATTCTGGCCCTTTGCTGATCACGGTAATTACCGTTTGAAAGAGCCGATTCTATAATCAGGATAGTATCCCCGGGAAGTCCTACACACCTGCTGATCTCGGGCTCCCGGCGGTCGATGGGACGGTATTTCAGAAAGGCTTTGCTGACGGTGTCTCCTTCAGCTTCCTTTTTTCTCTTCAAGGCATAATAGCTGATCAGTTCAACACCGCAAATGGCTGAATCACCTTCAGGAAAATTATAGGCAAGCAAATCCCCTCGGTTAATCATCGTGAGCCCATTAAGCCGGTAGGGTGGGAGTGTGACCGCTTTAAGATAGGAGGGAGTACACCTCGTCAGCGGCATGTAATGGTGCGCTAGGGGGATATTTATCGGGGTAATGGGCAGGCGGGGACCAAAATGAATTTTGGAGATCAAAACGTTATCCCCGTTCATCAGGACCGGTCTCATGCCCGGTGAAAGCACCGCCAGGCTGTCGAAAACGAAGAATCTAAGGATGAAAACACTGAATATCAACCAAATAATAAGATTGATCCAGTTTGGGATTTTTTTCAGCCGACCCGGGATCCAAAAGAACCAGTTGATCTTTCGGGTCAGCAGCATATCGACCAGGATCAACAAACTGATCAGGATCAATGGCTGAGCAAATACTATGGCAAGTATTCCGACAAGTACCGACAGGGATATGAACCAGAACCAGCGCATCAGTATGATTTAACCAATTCCAAGGAGATCATTCATTCCGAAGATCCCTCTTTTACCATTCAGAAATTCTGCGGCCAGAACAGCTCCAACGGCCAGTCCGTTCCTGCTGAAAGCTTCATGGCGGACGGAAAGGACATCATCCGTGGATACATACCGGATCTCGTGCGTACCGGTAACCTCCCCCTCCCTGATACTAGTAACCGGAATCTTTCCATGGGGCGGTACCAGTTCAGCCGACCAGCCGTCGAACTGATCATGATTCCTGATGATATCCTCTGCAATCACCAGCGCAGTACCACTAGGCGAATCTTTTTTCCGGATGTGATGGATCTCTTCGATCCGGGGTGAATAGCCGGGATAGTTTGTCATGATTTTAGCCAGGTTACGGTTGAGGGCAAACAAAATGTTCACTCCCAGACTGAAATTGGAGGCATAGAAGAAAGCCCCGTTATTATCCAGACAGCATTTCCTGACTTCATCAAACTTGTCAAGCCAGCCTGTTGAGCCACTGACTACCGGGACTCCTGCCTTGAGGATTCCCATAATGTTATTGAATGCGGAGTGGGGACCCGTGAATTCCAGTATAACGTCCGCCTTAAGAAGGTTCTCCTCGTTGAAATCGGCCAGATTATTCTCATCTATTCTGATAGTCACATTGTGTCCGCGCCGGATGGCCGCTGCTTCCACTGCTTTACCCATCTGACCGTAGCCTATCAATCCTATTTTCATGTTTTTGCTTGAAATGATTGGGATTCGCGACGTTAAAGATATAAAAAAAGGGAAGTCCGTTTGAGAACTTCCCTTTATATGGAATACTGATTTACAGTTATTTCACTGATTTGACCTTCTTTGCGATCGCTGAAAAGGCCTTCGGCTCATTCATGGCAAGATCAGCAAGAACTTTACGGTTGATCTCGATTCCGCTCTTATGGAGTTTACCCATGAACTCTGAATAGGACATGCCTTCTTCACGGCATGCTGCGTTGATCCTGACAATCCAAAGGGATCTGAAATGGCGCTTTTTAGCTCTTCTGTCGCGGTAAGCGTACCCTAACCCTTTTTCATAAATGTTCTTGGCCACCGTCCAGACATTCTTGCCGGGACCAAAGTTTCCCCTCGTCTGAGAGAGAATCTTTTTTCTTCTTTGTCTCGAAGCTACTGCATTAACACTTCTTGGCATTTTCTTTTCTTTTTTTGATTGCAGGCGGTCTGTTAAAGGACTCTTGTCAGCTCTGCATTCTGGTTAAACACTTAATTTAAAACCTGTCGGGATTTTACTTCATCGAAAGCTGAAGCTTGACATTCTGAACATCAGCCTTGTCAACCGTTCCAAAATAGCCGAGGTTGCGCTTCCGCTTGGTCGACTTTTTAGTCAGGATGTGGCTTTTGTAAGCATGCTTCCTTTTGATTTTCCCGGTGCCGGTCAGCGTAAAGCGTTTTTTCGCGCCGGCTTTCGTCTTCATTTTAGGCATTGTATATCTCCTTATTAAACTACTTTTTCTTCTTTGAAGAGAGAATAATGGTCATCCTTTTTCCTTCAAGAGTGGGTGACTGGTCCAATTTGCCGTATTCGTCAAGTTCCTGAGCAAAACGCATCAGCAGCTCTTCACCCTGCTCCTTGAAGAGAATTGATCTCCCCTTGAAAAACACATAGGCTTTGACCTTGGCCCCTTCATTAAGAAATTTCTGGGCGTGCTTGAGCTTGAAATTGAAATCATGGTCATCTGTCTGGGGACCAAATCTGATCTCCTTTACCACGATTTTTGTCTGCTTAGCCTTGAGCTCTTTCTGTTTCTTCTTTTGTTGATAAAGGAACTTGCTGTAATCGATTACTTTACAAACCGGCGGATCCGCAGCTGGCGAAATCTCTACCAGGTCAAGCTCAAGTTCTTCAGCGATCCTGAGGGCTTCCTGCAGGGAAACGATGCCCGCACTCTCAACGTTCTCCCCAACAACACGAACCACGCGCGCACGTATTTCTTGGTTGATCCGGAATTTTTCGCGGAGTTCGTCCCTTTTACGGGGAGGTACCCTTGAATTGGTCTGATTAATAATTCAATCCTCCTGATTAGTTAATATTCAATCTGCAATTTTATTAAGTGCGCTTTCTATCTCTTTTCTTACCAGACCGGCGAATTCTTCGGGTTTCATGCTTCCTAAATCACCATGTCCCTGCTTCCTGACTGAAACCGTACCCTCATTTTCCTCTTTTTCGCCCACGATCAGGAGGTAAGGAATCCTTCTTAACTCGTTATCCCTTATCTTCTTACCTATCTTTTCGTTCCGGTCGTCAATTAGGGTGCGAATATCGGAATTATTTAGAGATTTCAAAACACTCTCGGCGTAATTCTGGTACTTTTCACTGATTGGCAATACGATAGCCTGATCAGGGGTAAGCCAGAGGGGGAATTTGCCGGCAGTATGCTCAATCAGAACGGCCACGAATCTTTCCATGGAACCGAAAGGAGCGCGATGAATCATCACCGGACGATGCCTTTGGTTGTCCTGCCCGATATACTCCAGTTCGAACCTTTCGGGAAGGTTATAATCCACCTGGATGGTACCCAGCTGCCATTTTCTGCCAATGGCATCCTTGACCATGAAATCAAGCTTTGGCCCGTAAAATGCAGCTTCGCCAGGCACAATCACGCCTTCAAGGTTTTTTTCCCTGGTGATCTCAATGATCGCCTGCTCGGCTTTATCCCAGTTGTCGTCGGATCCGATATACTTCTCAGGCGTATGGCGGTCCCTTAAGGAGATTTGTGTAATAAAGTCCTTGAAATCCAGGGTCTTAAAAATATAAAGGACTATGTCAATAACCTTGGCAAACTCCTCCTTGATCTGATCTGGGCGGCAAAAGATGTGTGCGTCATCCTGGGTGAATCCTCTCACGCGGGTAAGACCGTGCAGTTCACCGCTTTGCTCATAACGGTAAACCGTGCCGAACTCGGCCAGACGGAGGGGCAGCTCCTTGTAAGACCTGGGCTTTGACTTGTATATTTCGCAGTGGTGCGGACAGTTCATCGGTTTGAGCAGGAATTCCTCTCCCTCAATTGGTGTATGGATTGGCTGAAATGAATCCTTGCCATATTTGGCATAGTGCCCTGAGGTAACATACAAATCCTTGTGGCCGATATGAGGAGTCATAACCGGCTCATAACCATATTCTTTCTGAACCTTTTTAAGGAAATTCTCGAGCCGCTCCCTCAATTGGGCGCCTTTAGGCAACCAGAGGGGAAGGCCGCTTCCGACCCGCTGGCTGAATGTGAACAATTCCAGTTCTTTCCCCAGTTTGCGGTGATCCCTTTTCTTTGCTTCCTCCAAAAGCACGAGATATTCATCCAAAAGGCTCTTTTTCGGGAACGTGATACCATAGATTCTGGTCAGCTGCTTCCGTTTTTCATCACCCCTCCAGTAGGCACCGGCAAGGCTTAAAACCTTGATAGCCCTGATGTGTGAAGTGTCGGGCAGATGAGGTCCGCGGCAAAGATCCGTGAAAGTACCATGCTTGTACAGGGTTATGGTGCCATCGGCCAGATCGGTGATCAGCTCGGTTTTGTATTCATCGCCCTTCTTTCCGAAAAGGCTCAGCGCTTCCTCTTTACTGATACTCTCCCTTTTATATTCTGATTTGCGGGCAGCCAGCTCATACATTTTATTTTCTATGTCCGCCAGCTCTGTTTCCGACAGAACCTTATCACCCAGGTCCACATCATAGTAAAAGCCAGATTCAATAGCCGGGCCAATCCCGAATTTTACTCCGGGATAGAGGTTTTCCAGTGCTTCAGCCATCAGGTGGGCGCTGGAATGCCAGAATGCATGCTTCCCTTCCGTATCATCCCATTTATGCAGCTTAACCGTGGCATTTTCCTGGATCGGCCGGGTAAGATCCCAGATTTCTCCGTTAACGGTAATGGCTAACACCTCTTTTGCAAGCTGTGGACTGATTCCCTGGGCAATTTCCAGGCCTGTGGTTCCGGCAGGGAATTCCTTGATTCTCTGGTCGGGAAAAGTAATCTGTATCATACGTAAAACTGAGGTGCAAATATAAAAAAACCTCCCTTTGAAAACCTGACAGGTCTTCAAAACCTGTCAGGTTTAAAGGGAGGATAGTGCCCAGAACAGGACTCGAACCTGCACATCCTTGCGAATACTAGTCCCTGAAACTAGCGCGTCTACCACTTCCGCCATCTGGGCGTTTCCTTTAAAGAACGCCTTGTGCCCAGGACAAGAATCGAACTTGCACGACCTACCGGTCACATGGCCCTCAACCATGCGCGTCTACCATTTCCGCCACCTGGGCTAAGGGTCTGCAAATGTAAAAAAGTTTTTTTATTTCCAAAGCGAAAGCAAATCCTTAATTTCTTCCATCCTTCTGGGGCTGCCGGCAAGATCATAATCCATCGATATCCTTTCCAGGCAGATACGGATAAAAGTACTATTCGGGGAAGGCATGTAATAAAGCTGTTCTATGGGGATAGTTTTTCTCATCAGATAATCGGTGATGTCTTTCTGGGAATGGACAGAACCCTGATTTGAAGGATTGATGTAAAAAAGTGTATCAAAAAGAGCCGGATTGACAGAAGTGTTTGGTAAAAATGGAAGATTGAGATAAGCAAGAATCGGATAATCGGGCATCTGGGTCAGATAGACCGGAAGATTCAGCTCCTGGCCGATAAGGCAATACAACAGGGTCAATGAAAACTCATTTCCCTTGCCCGTATCGAGAATTCGTGGAATGAAATTGTTTCCGGGCGAATCAGGATGCTGCTCATTCAGTGAGAAGTTATGTTTATCGTAGAAAATGCTGTTGAATACACTGATCTTCTCCAGAGCTGTCAGCTGATCATTGATCTCAAGCCAGATCTCATCCCGGAGTGGCTTGATCCTTGCCAGGAGGTCAACCATCGATAGGTCGGGGAACTGATAGCGGTTCATAAGCCAGGATCCCTCCAAGAGCGATTGCTTCGGATCGCTGATCCACCCTTTGAATAATTCCCGGAGTTCCTGAAATCTCAAAATTCTGATGATCTCCTCGATCCTGCCGTGAACGAGACCGGTCTGTGCTCTTTTCAGGGCAGTCTCCAATGCCGGAATCATTTCACTCCCCGATTCCAGGATCTTTTTCCTGACTGATTCAAAGACCAGATTATCAGGGTCATCCAGTAACTTGATCAAATATTCTCCGGCACTCCTGGTCATGGAATTATTAAGGAATGGTTTCTAATACATACCGGATCAGTTCCGACATTTCAGGCTGATAATCACCAATGTACTCACCGCGAGCACGGTTGGCAATGATCAGACAAATGGTCAGGGCCTGATGTCCCAATATTTCTGATAATCCGTACAATGCGGATGATTCCATTTCGAAATTGGTGATTCGCTGGTCCTTGTATCGAAAGTTACGAAAAAGTTCATTCAGTCCGGGAAAGGCGAGGGGAGCGCGGATCTCACGTCCCTGGGGACCATAGAAACCATGGGCGGCAACGGTTATTCCCCATTCGCAGCCGGTGCTGAAAAGGTCTCTGAATATTCCCCCTGAAATTGCAGCGTAAATTCCCGGAAATCCTTCTGCTGCAGACAGATACTGGTTAAGTTTCTGCTCCAGGTCGATCCGTTCCGGCAGATGGGGGCGAGCATAGTATTTCATCAGCCCGTCTAAACCTACCGACCATGAAGCGGCCATACGGGTGGCGACCGGGATGTCAGCCTGCAATGATCCGGAGGTTCCGATCCTGATCAGTTTCAGTGGCCTTTTAATGGTTTTTTCTTCTCTTGTGATCAGATCAATGTTGACCAGGGCGTCCAGTTCATTGACCACAATATCCATGTTGTCTGTGCCGATCCCTGTGCTCAGGATCAGTATCTCATTTCCATTGTATATTCCAGAATAAGAGACAAATTCCCGGTTGGAAGCCACCTCTTTAGGGTGTGTGAGATGGCTTGCCGCCAATTTTACCCGACCCGGATCCCCCACCAAAATGATACGGTCAGGTATCTGGTCAGGTTTTAATTTCAGGTGGAAAATGCTTCCATCGGGATTAACGATCAACTCAGACGAACGGTAGGTTCCCATTGTGAAAAATTAGAGAATTAAAAATATACTTTTGCACACAAATAAACTGCACCGCAACCATGATTCAGCGAATTCAAACCATTTGGCTTTTATTGAGCCTCGCAGCCTGGGGCTTTCTGTTTTTTGGCCCGACGATCAGTTTTACGAGCGATTCCGGAGGTGCCTGGGTTCTGCAGGCATCCGCTGTGAAAATCGCTGAATCTTCTGACTCTGTTATTAAAACGGTTCCCCTGGCAATTCTGTTTGCCGTGGTGCAGTTCCTGACTTTCCTCTCGGTATTTCTGTACAAACATAGAACCCTTCAGTTGAGGATTACCCTTTACACCATGATCCTGCAGGTGTTTTCGTACGGATTGATTGCCCTCTATGTGATTCAGGCCACACGGCAGCTGGATGCAAAACCCGGCCTGATGTTCCTGTCCATCATGCCGCTGGTTTCATTTATATTTAGTTTCCTGGCCCTCCGGGGAATACGGCGCGACATCCTGGTTCTCAAAATGGTCGACCGGCTCCGGTAATCAGTATCTCTCGTTAAATCTCGGATTTACAACATTGTTGTATATCGAGCCAAACGTATAGGACAACCCCAGTTTTACCGAATAGTCATAATTGGTAGCCATCTGTTTTTGACGGAGAAGGATCTCCTCCGGAGTGGCACCCTCCCTGGGTAGTGACAACTGATCATGGATAAAGGCAGCGTCTCCTGAAAGACTGATTGACAACCCTTTAAATACCCTGAAATAGAAGCCGGCCCACATTCTGAGACTGTTTTTCGACCAGTCATGCAAATAATTGGAAGCCTGGGCTGAAATATTGATGTTCCCCCACGGTTGTCTGAAATCCGCTCCCACCGACAATTGCTGACTGTACAGTCCCTGTTCGATCACATTATAAATGGTTGTATCCTGATAAAAAGCGTAACCGTATCCAACCCGGTACTGGAATTTTACCTGTTTACGGTTCGAAAGGTCATAGGGGAAGATGTTGTATTCGATAGCCGGTGCCAAAGATGCGCTGAACCTGACATTACCGTAAGTGCTTGAAGAAATCCCGGCCCGTCCTCCCAACGACCAGTGATCGCTGAGGCTGTTCACGAGAAGATGCCTGATTGAATAACTCGTTCTCTCCGAGATATATTCCTGGTCATCATACCTGTATTTTCTTATGCTTTCATCATAACTTCCCCCGAAATAAATTCGCCATTCCGGGGTAACCTTTTCTGCTTCAACATCATTTTCACTCACGAGGCTGGAATAGGATTCCTGCTCTTCAAGCTCCCCGGATGTACGGATGTCGAAAACCCAGCTTTTCCATTTATCCTCCACAATCTTCTCTTCCTTGATGCCGGCTCCCTCATTGTCAAATTTAAAATCGAAATACCCAGCCAGAGGAGTCTTCGCAATATATTGCATAAGTCCCATGGCCATCATCCTGGTATAACCCTGACGGATCAGATCAGATGTTTCATCCGGCGTACTTGTAAAAACTACCTCGGAATCAATACCGGTAAACTCTTTCTGCCCGATCAGACTGATTTTATATTCGATTCCTCCGGATCCCGTTGATTGCCTGGTTACCAGCACATGAACCTGTGCTTCCTTCCAGTCCCTGACATAATTCACATAGGGCATCTCACGACGGATGTAATCAATATCACATCTGGAGCAATCAATAAAAACCTTTAATGCCTGATCCCGCAAATTGTCATTTGAGGATTGGGAGAAGGAAGGTAACGAACAGAGACACAGCAAAACAATGCAGCTTGCAAGGAACCTGGAATTCATGGAAGTTGATTTGCCACGAAAATAGACACGGCTCTGCTAATGTCGTAACAGCCGGTAGTTAAAAAAAGTTAATCAGACGATCTCCAGATGATTATTATCCGTGATCTTTTCGCAATACCTGCATTTGAGCGCTACCGGCTTCTTTTGAACCACTTCAAATGAGGTTACCATCTGTTCATGGTTGGTAATGCATTTTGGGTTCATGCATTTTGCAATGCCTGAGATCTCATTTGGCACGGTTACCACCTTTTTCTCAACTACCTCATAATCCCGGATAATATTGAGCTTGGCGTCAGGAGCAACCAGCGATATTTTATTCAGATCCTCGTCCTTGAAGAAAATATCGGCAACCTTGATGATTGCCTTTTTGCCCAGTTTTTGAGATTCGAGATTGAAGCCAAAGGTTACCTGCTGCTGTATTTTATTCAGGCCCAGTATGTTGATTACGCTGAAAAGATTCTGGGAGGGGATATGGTCGATCACGGTTCCATTCTTAATGGCGCTGACCTTCAATTCTTTCTTTTCTTCCATGTTTTTATAGATTTATTTAACGCCAAGAATCTTGGAAATAATGGCCATCCGGGTATAGACCCCGTTCAGCGCCTGCTCAAAATAATAGGCTTTCGGATTGGAATCCACATCGTAATTGATCTCGTTCACACGGGGAAGCGGATGGAGAACCTTCACATTGGGCTTCGTATTGGCCAGCATCGAGTTCCTCAGAATGTAAACATTTTTAACTTTTTCATATTCAAGCGGATCCGAGAATCTTTCCCGCTGAACCCGGGTCATGTAAATGATATCTGCATGGTCCATGTTATCGGCCAGATCCTTGTACTCGTGGTATTCAATTCCGTTCTTATCCAGGAAAAGTTTGTATTCATCCGGCATTTTCAGCTCTTCAGGGGCGATGAATATGAAAACCGGATTGAAGTGCGACATGGCAAATAGCAGTGAGTGAACCGTTCTGCCGTACTTCAGATCACCTACCATGCAGATTCGCAGATTATCCAGCCTGCCTTGCGTTTTTCTGATGGAATACATGTCAAGGAGAGTCTGCGTAGGATGCTGATGAGCACCGTCGCCTGCATTGATGATAGGCACCGGCGCCACTTCACTGGCATACTTGGCGCTTCCCTCCAGCGGATGCCGCATCACGATCAGGTCGCTGTAGTTAGATACCGTCAGGATGGTATCCTTGAGCGTTTCACCCTTGGAAACACTTGAAGAAGAGGAGTCGGAGAAGCCTATCACGCTGCCGCCCAACCGGTTGACCGCCGATTCAAAACTAAGCCTTGTCCGGGTTGAGGGCTCAAAAAACAGGGTGGCAACCACACTTCCGTGAAGCAGGTCCTGCCGGGGCCTTTTTTCGAATTCGGCTGCCAGGTCGAGGATCTGTAACATCTCGTCCTTATTGTAATCGGTAATGGAGACTAAACTTCTGTTTTTCATAGATTTAGCTTTTGGGCATCATGACTGTTTAAAGGTATAACATGACGGTCACCCTGCATTTGGTTGATAATCGAATGTTTTTAAAAGTTATTCACAATTCAACTATCTGAACCTGAGTATTTTCAATATTGCCGAGAAGATCCGTCACCTGCTTTTCTACTCCTTTACGTATTGAAGCGGTAATCAGACACTTCTCGCCGAAATCCCTGCCAGTTATTTCAGCTTTGTGCTCTTTCAGAATCTTAAGGACTTCATTCATCGCCGGGTATTGGAAATGCACGGCCAGGCTGGTTTGAAAATATTTCTCAATGATATTTCCGTTTTCAATAGCCTCTTTTGCAGCAGTTTTATAGGCCTGGATCAAACCTCCCACTCCCAGCAGGGTGCCTCCAAAGTAGCGGATCACCACGATGAGGACATTGGTGAGCTGAAAGGATTGGATCTGTCCGAGAATGGGCTTACCGGCTGAATTGGAGGGTTCTCCGTCATCATTGACACGATAATGGGTATCGCCCGGGCCAATCCGGTAGGCATAACAATGGTGACGGGCATCATGGTATTCCTTCCTGAGGGATCCGAGGATATCCCGCACCTGTTCAACGTTTTCAACGGGATAGGCAAAAGACAGGAACCTGCTGCCGCGATCTTTGAAAAGTCCGGTTGAGGGCTCTTTCAGGGTACGGAAAATATCCTCCATAGATGTTCCGAAAATACTCAGAAAATGCTAATTTTTGGCAAACTGAAAATGAGGGTAACATGAAAAAGATATGGACCATTCTGTTGGCAGGAGTATGGTGTTCAGTTGGAGCGCAGGAGATACCGTTTACCGGTTCCTGGGAGCTTATCAAAGAAAAGAGCACGGTAATCGATCTTTTCTCCACCGTAAAGATCGACCTGTCTGTGATAGACAAGGATGTTAAGCTGGTGCGCCGCTGGGGCGCCGGCTCCCAGTCGTATACCGACAGCCTTGAAGCCAGGATTAACGGGTCAAAGGAATCCGTTAACATCGATAACCGGCTGTTTCCTACCAATGTTTTCATGGGAATCCGCTCCGAAGTGGGCAGTTCCAGGAAAATCTCAGCCAAATATGACAAAGCGGAGTATGTGCTCACCTTCACCGAAACGGTTCCGATACTCGTCTCGCAGGGAAAATACGAGGCTGCGAATATTCACACCCTGAAATATGATCCGGCATGGGATATTCTTGAATATCAGGTTACCCGGACCTCCCGCTCCGAGGGTCCGGTGATGAAACTGGTGTTTAAAAGGGTGGGATCGAGGTATGCCTGGTTCATGAACCTGACCAACAACTGGGAAGTCAACGGAGGACTGAACTGGCAGGCAGCCCTGATCAGTTTGCAGGGATTGGCCAATGCATCCGGACCCTCGCTCTATTTTGTTTACCCTCAGGGATGGGATTACCGCTTTACTCCGGATGTGAAGAAATATCTCACTGATAAACATTACTATACATTCAGGGAGATCACACGTCCGGAGGATGCATTCACACAGCTCCGTGATAAGATTTCTGGTTATGTGGTGTGGGATCCCAAGGTGCGAACTTCACTGATCGTCGCTTTTACCATTGCCGGTATTGAAAAATCGGTTGTGGTGGATGAAAGCCTGATCCCCTATATGGAAACGCTCGGGATCCAAAAGAGATATGATTTGCGGAACCGTTTCACCGGCAAGAAGGATGCGGAGATCTATCAGTGGGCTTATGACAATTTCTGGCAGGCCTGCTCAAAGGATAAGATCGTCTGGCTGGGAGGCGAATCTGGCAAAATCATGAAACCGGGTGTGGCCGACTGGGGTGTTCAGCAGCAGGCTTTCTTTACCGATCTGTCGACCAAACCGACGGATTCGGCCGAATATGCGCTGGCCGATAAACTCCTTTCAGAAATGAAGGAGATGGGAATGGTGTTTGGCTGGCACTCTTATGCCAAAGACCTCGAAAGACAGCATGTGACGCTTTGTTCGAAATATGGCCTGAGGGTAGAAGGTCTCCACACGCTGCCCAACCTAAGCTTCATGTCCAAAATTCCCGCTTCTCCTCATTTTGCATTTAAAAACCATCATAACATCCAGCCAAAAACAAAGGTTACCCCCGGCAAAAAGGTTTACATCTCATGCATTCAGACCGATTGTCTGGGCCTTGGAGCTTGGAACCAGCCGGGCAGGGGATCCATTCCCTATGCCTGGGAGGTAACGATGAACTGGTCATGGCTGTCGCCCGCGATGCTGGAATATTTTTATACCGAAGCAACCCCGAATGATTATTTCATAGGTTCTCTGGGCGGTCCGGGCTATGTGTACCCTAAACCGGTTCCGTCCGATAAGAGAGCCTGGCTGATCAATGGTCGGCCAGATTAATGAAACAGCTTGATCTTAAGGTGTTTGAAATCATGGACTATTCTGAGGGCAGTACGATCGAGGGGAATACTGAATTGCCGGAAGAGGTTGTGAAACAATATATTGAACTGATGCCAGATTTGCTCGGACTGGTCAATGGCTATTCACCTTCCTTTACTTTCGGCAAGATCAAAGGGGTGCCGGTTTTGAGCTATGATTATTACCTGTCACCGGAAAAGACAGAAGCGGAAGCTATTGCTGATCTCAAAGAACTTGCAGTCCTCAATTCAAATAGGCCCTATTATTTGCTGATGCATGTGAGGCAGTACAGCGATATCAGTCGGGTCAAGGGTGTCCTTGATAAGTTGGGCCCTGATTTTGAGGTGGTTCCTCTGGATGTCATGCTTAAAATGTCATCGGAGAAATTCACGCAGGAAGAGCGATTCCTGGAGCCTCTGAAAAAGACTAAAAAATAGACGAACCGCGGAATTAAATCGATGAATGGCAGTCTGATTGATCAATTATATCGGTAACTTTATCTGTCCCCCAGGATTATGTTATTTAATCAGACTTCCAGTGAAAAAAGGGTCTTTTTTGTTTCTGGCAGGATTGGCGTTCGCCATCCTTGCTTCGGGGGAAAATTCTTTCGCTCAGTCTTTTACCATCAGGGGTAAAGTCATTGATGAGTCAACCGGAAAAGGTGTGGCGGATGCCCATGTTACTTCTGCACCTGCCTATACCGTCACTGATTCCGCAGGATTATTTTCTCTTTCTGTAAAGTCTTTTCCTGCAAAACTGAAAATTTCCCATGTGTCCTATGGAACCTTTGAGCAGGTTGTTACCGGTATTGCAAAAGAAGTCCTGGTCATCAGCATACGTCAGGAGGTCCTGAATCTCGATGAGGTCCAGGTGAGCGGACAAAGGCTGATGATCCTCACGCGCAGTGAATCCTATTCGGTTCAGGAGTTTGAGATCGGGCAAAAAATGATCTGGTTCATCGGAATGATTAACAACCGCCCGGATCAGAAGAGGCTGTTCCTTGCCAATCTGTTTGCTGATACGCTATGCTCCATTCCTGTCACCGGACCGGTTTCCCTTTACAGGGATGTGTTTGATAATGTTCACCTTGTAACAAAAGATACAGTATATCAGCTGTATACCTCAAGAAAAGAGGGAATTGGTTTGCTCTATCCTTATGAAACCGGATCATTTTTCAAGATGATGGAGGGTTGTGAGCTGGCGCTTGATCAGAAGCTGGTTTATGTAAGAAGATCTCCTGATTTGTCTGGAACAGAGGTGTTTTACATCCGGGAAAATGATCCGGTCAAGCATGTTTTGGCGTCAATGGTCAATTCGGCCCTGAATATGCAAAGAAGAACGGCGGCCAAAATAGACTCTTATCAGATCCGGTGGGGAGTCCGGGAACTGATTGACATGTGGTCCACGATTTATCAATACAATAAACGTGGCACCCGTTTCGACAGGGTGGTGAATCCTGTGGTACCCGTGTCTGTGTTTAAAAACGACCGTAATCTTTTTATTATCAATTATCTGAAAGATTCTTTGCTGAAATATTCTCTGGAGGGAGAGTACCTCGGAGCCATGGCGATTGGATTTCACAAGGAAGAATTCTATACCGATGACAGGTTCAGGAAACTTAAATTTTTTACAGATCCTTACTCGCACCGGGTCTATATGCTTGAAAACCTGACTGGCCGGTGGATCCTGGAACAATTGGATCCCGACAGGGGAGTTGTGATCAGGACCATTCCGCTTCCGGATTTTCCGGGAATGGAACGCATTCAGATTTACGACAATGCAGTCTATTTTCTCTATCAGGAGAAAACCTTTCCCTATTATTCCAGGATTTTCCGGCTGGCTATCTGAAACTCATTTTATGAACTGATTTTAAAATAGTTAACGTGAATAAGCTGCTCATTTTTTTGGTTGGCTGTTGCCTGATCCCATTCCCCGGTTGCAGTCCGGATGAACTGGCGCCCGAAGCCTATGTCAGTATCAGGCCGATGGTTACCAGGCCAGGCACTATGATTGACCTGGATGCATCTGGATCCGTTGATCCTGACGGCATCTCACAGCTGATGCTCTATCGCTGGGATTTCGAGAATGACGGCGTCTGGGATACCAGATTCGGCCGCTATCAGATCATTTCCCATGTTTACAATGCACCCGGTACTTACCGGCCTGTGGTTGAGATCATGGATCCGCAAGATTTAACGGATACCGCATCGGCACCCGTTATTATCCGTGAGGCGGATGTTCTGACTGATTTCAGGGATGGACGGCGGTATCCGGTGGTTCATCTCGGGAACCTTTGGTGGATGGCACAAAACCTTGATTATGGAATCTCGGTTGAGCCCGGGACAGAGCAAAAGAACAATGGCGTGACGGAGAAGTACCGTTATCCCGGCGATGATCCTGATTCGCTGTTCGGCGGACTCTATCAGTGGAACGAGGCCATGGATTATTATCCCTATGCAGGCAGCCGGGGCATCTGTCCTCCAGGTTGGAGAATCCCGACCGAAGCCGACTGGACTGATCTCATGAACCTGTTTACCGACTCTAGAATGCCGAGGTACGCAAACTATATGCTGGTCAATTGCCGGTTCGTACCGGATCAGGCAGTTACACAAACCAATTATTATTCAACAGGTTCCGCTGTTAAACTACTTAAATCCACAGGCAGTTCCGGCTTCGATGCAGTAACGGTTGGATACCGGGATCCCGACGGAAATTTCGGTTATAGGGATTATCATTTCCCGGGCTCCACCGCCAGCTACTGGACCTCCTCCTCCGATGGATCCTTTGCCATCCGCAACCGGCTCTGGATCGATACGGATCATACAGGTGAGGTCTTCTATTTTGCTGATAATAAGAATTTTGGGTTTTCAATAAGATGTGTTAAAAATGCAAACTAACTTTTTTCTCAGATTTCTGGCACTTTTGTCACTCCCGGGAATCTTCATTGCCTGCGAGTCGGAGATTGACCTGTATCCCGATATGGAAATCAATGAGGTGGTGGTATACGGAATCCTGGACTGCTCCTCCAGCAGTCAGATCGTAAAAATCGGACGGCTTGGCAGTCCGAAAGTGCATAGTGACAACACCTTTGAGTCACTCATTGAGATCAATCCCGATACGGTTCAGGTTTCCGTGCAGGCCTGGTCAGGTGATATTTATGGTACCTACTCGCTGGCCCCCGTGGAATCTGCGGAAGACCCAACAACCATGGCAAAATTTAGTGGACTCTTCGAGCCCTATGAGTTCATGGAATACAAGCTGCAGGTTAACGGTCTGAATTCGGGAGTCATAGCCACCGCTAAAACCCTTCCGCTTTCAGATCCGAAGGTGTTGCGGCCAGGAATGAGCGGGATACCCATTAGTCTGGGGGATACCCTCAATTACTTTGAGTGCAAGTATTCAACGGTTCCCCGGGCCATGATTTACAAAACCCAGATAAGTATTCAGTATGTGGAAATTACCGAATACGGGGATACTCTTTTCCAGGAATCGATGTATGGCTTTAGTCCTGTTTTTGTGGATGATCCGCCTGATTATATCGACAGCAGGATCAATTATGGAAAGGAGGTCACCCGGGCTTTCGCCCCTTCCTATTTGCTCAATGTGTTTGCCAGAATGGTTGATTTTAACCGGGATGTGGTTTCCAGGGTACTGTACCGGATGAGTTTCACCGTATGGGCAGGGGATGCCGTTCTGAGGAATTATCTGCAGATGGCTGAGAAATATGATGACAACCGGAAGCAGTTCTTTTCCAACATCAACGGCGGGTACGGCCTGTTTGCCAGCAGCAGTCACACCACTGTCGATGGGTTGCGGGTGGATGAGAAATTTCTAGAGATGCTGTCAAAGGATGAAAGAACATTGGACCTGAAATTCCGGCATTTCCTCTGGACTGGCCGAAACGGATGGATTTCGTCAGAAGGTGGAGAGGCAATTCCATGGATCAACAACTCCGGTCATGAAGAAAAGTAAACTGATATCTCTCCTGATTGCGATGCAGGCCATTGTTTGTGGCCTTTCCGCTCAGACCAGCATGGTTAAAGGATACGTTTTCAATGAAAAGGACGGTTCGCCTGTCTACCTGGCCTCAGTGCAGATCAGTAATACCAATTTGGCTGCCCTGACCAACGAATCCGGATATTTCATATTCAACCAGGTGCCGCGCGGTGAGTTTGTGCTGAAAATCAATTGTATGGGATACAATGAATATGAAGTTCCGGTTACACTCAGCGGTCCCGACCAGCAACTGGTGATCAAACTGGTACCCTCGGTGATTTCTCTGAAGGAGGTACAGGTCTCTGGTCAGCGTCAGAATTTCTCCAAAACCATGTCCATAGGGGCTGTTCAGATCAGTCAGGGATTGATCAAAAAGGTGCCTACCATCGGAGGACAGTCGGACCTCGCCCAGTTCCTCCAGGTAATCCCGGGCATCACTTTTACCGGCGATCGGGGCGGACAATTCTATATCCGGGGAGGCGCGCCTATTTACAACAAAGTCATGGTGGACGGCCTGACGGTCATCAATCCATTTCATTCCATTGGTTTTATGTCGGTTATAGATACGGATATAATTGGTCTTGCCAATGTGTACACTGCAGGTTTTAACGCCCAATACAGCGGCCGGCTTTCCTCCGTGATTGACCTCAGGACGCGCGACGGCAACCGCCGTCAGCTTGAGGGAAAGGCTACCATGAGTACTTATGGCTACGACCTGCTGATTCACGGCCCGATCATTAAAATGACCGATGAGGATGCCCGTTCCGTTTCTTTTCTGATCAACAACAAGTTCTCCTATATCGATAAAATTGCCCCAACGATATACCCCTGGCTCGATTCACTGGGGTTGCCGTATGGTTATAATGATTTTTATGGCAAGATCTCATTCGTGGGCCGGAAAGGGGATCAATTAAGCTTGTTTGGCCATCATTTTACCGATAAAGCCACCTTTTCAAGTACCCTTAAAACCAATTGGGAAAGCAATTCCATAGGAACACGCCTGTTGATTGCGCCATCGGGATCAAAACACCTGCTGGTTGCGTTTTTTGGGATATCTGATTTTCAGGCGACCATTGTGGAGCGCGACTTGCTACCAAGGTCCACCAGATACAACAACTTCCAGGCGAATATCGGATCAAGTGCATTTCTGAAAGAAACTGAAGTCAGGTGGTCACTCGAGATCTCAGGAATCGGAACCCGGCATACCTTCCTGGATTTCAACGATATGTTTGTCACCCAGCAGAGCTTTACCACCGATCTGAATCTGTCGGGTCAGATGAAAAGAACCCTGGGTAATCTGGTACTGGAGCCCGGCCTGAATGCCCATTACTATTCCGCGCAGGGGCATCTGGCCCTGGAGCCAAGGCTTCAGGTCAAATACAACGTTTCGCCCACCTTCAACCTAAATATGGCCGGCGGACTTTACTCCCAGGATCTGATTTCAACCATATCGGAGCAGGA
>Ga0172369_10002381_pt1 | contig 25931 bp, 19 predicted proteins | sample LakKiv25m_FD_114539 | JGI IMG/M metagenome (GOLD analysis project Ga0172369, IMG submission 114539) | Freshwater microbial communities from Kabuno Bay, South-Kivu, Congo - kab_022012_11.25m | ecosystem: Environmental > Aquatic > Freshwater > Lake | place: Democratic Republic of the Congo...
GGCTCGGGGCGCTCAGCCTGCAGGGCGACTTCTCGATCCGCTGGGGCGACGCGATCACCCTGCTCGGCACGCTTTTCTACGCCTTGCACATCATGACGACCGGCTTCTTCGCGCCGAAGGTGAAGCCGACGACCCTGGCGATCACGCAGATGGCCGTGTCGACGGCGGTGCTCGTGGTCGTCACCCCGTTCATCGTGCACATCACCTTCGATCTGCCATGGCAGGTCTGGGCCGCGGTCGTCTGGACCGCCGTCAGCGGCACCATCTACGCCTTCTTCATCCAGAGCTGGGCGCAGCGCTACACGACCTCGACGCACGCTGCCATCCTGCTCGGCTTCGAGAGCGTGTTCGCCGCCATCGCCGGTATCGCCGTCGGTATGGATTCGGTGACGTGGCGCCTGCTCGTGGGCGGGTCGCTGATGCTCACCGGCGTGTTCATCGTGGAATTGCTGCCGTCGTCGAAGGGGGTCGTCGACGAGATCGCGGCGGAGGAGGGTCCGGCCGGCGAGGGTGGACAATCCGGACCATCCGGTGCGTCGTGAGCGGCTCGGCGCCCGGCGGCTACGAGCCGCTGAAGCTCGCGCCGGCCGAGCGCGAGCAGATCGAGGAGCAGCTGGGCGCGTGCTTCGGGCTGACGCCCGCCGGCGCCCGCGCCTGGGTCGCCACGTCGGCGCGCCGCGGATGGTACTACGGCTGGCGCGTCGGGGAGAGGATCGCCGCGAGCGTCGCCTTCGAGCCGCTTGAGTTCGCGCGCGGAGGGCGCGCGGCGGACGCCGCCCCGCGCCGCGCCCTCCTTCTGCAGAGCCACTACGTACACCCTGACTATCGCGGGCAGGGCTACCGCGTGCGCGAAGCGTTTCTCGACGCCGTGCTGGAGCGGCACGGCGCCGAGACGATCGTGCTCTGCCTGTACGAAGACGCGCTGGCTGAGTACTGGGGCGAGGTCGGCTTCCGGGTCGAGCACGGGCGCGAGATCGTCCCTGTGGGGGCGGCGCTGGATCGCTGGGCCGCCGCCCTCTCGCCGGTGGTCTCCGCCGGCTACCTGGCCGTGAAGTGCGAGGAGGCCGCGGCCGACGGCGCCTCGATCACCGAGTCGGGCGGGCTCGTGCTGATCCGCGACCGTGGCTCGGCCGTCCACACGGAGCTGCTGGTCACCGATCTCGAGCAGGCGCGGCGTGCGCCTGCGGCGCTGCTCGCTCGACCGCTCGAGGTGACGACGATCATGAGTTACCCGGTGCGGCTCGGCCTCTTCTGCCCCGTGGTGGTCTGACCTTTGCGGGCCTGCGGCGAGGCGCGAGCCCGTGATAGCGTCGCGGCGTGACGACCGAACCCGCAGACCGCCCGCTCGCCGATCTCCCGCCGACCGCGCGGCGGCTGCTGGCGGCCGCCCAGGACATCCTTGCCGAGCGCGGCTATTCCGAGCTGACCATGACCGCGATCGCGCAAGTCTCCGGAGTGAACCGGGCGCTCGTCTCCTACTACTTCGGCGGCAAGGCGGGTCTGCTGGCCGCGCTCGTAGAGACGCTCTTCCAGGATCCGGAGGTCGGCTACGTGGAGGAGATCCGCGCTTCGAGGGACGGCGCAGACCGGACCGAGGCCTTCCTTGACTGGCAGCGCCGCGTCTCTGCGAACGACCGGACCAACCGGATGCTCTACGAACTGCTGCCGCACGCGCTGCGCGACCCGGAGGTTCGGGCGCGCTTCGCGGAGCAGTACCTCGCGTACCGCGCCGTGGACGCCGGCTGCCTCGGCGCGGCGCCGCGAGAGCTGAGCGAGCTGGAGCTCGAAGCACTCGCGGCGGTCAGTATCGCCGTGGTCGAGGGCCTGGGCATCCAGCGCGCCCTCGACCCGGACGGCTTCGACCACGCGGCGGCCTGGGGGGCATGGCGCGACGTTGTCGGCGCGTACCTGGCACTGCCCGGGCCACAACCAGATCGGGGCTAGTCGGCCCCTCCTCCTCCGCCCCCTCCTCCGCCTCCCCCACCGCCGGAGAACCCGCCACTCGAGAAGCCGCCGCCGCTCGACCATGAGTCGCCGCCACCACCGCTCGTCACCATCGGGGGAGAGGCCGCGGCGACGGCCGTGTTCACCCCTGCCGTGAAGGACGAGAACGCGTGGGACACGCCGCCCACGGACTGCGTGAACTCGGGCGTCGTGAACCAGAAGACCGAGGTGAATCCGGGGTCGCTCGCCACCTGCGGAACGTGGATGCGCAGCTGCTCGATCACCTGCGTGGCGATGCCGAACACCACGGCCATCACCAGGTAGCTCTCCCAGAGCACCGCGGCGGCCGGCGGCTTCTCGTGCAGGCGGCCGAAATCGCGCAGGTACCGTTCCAGAGCCTTGAATTGCGCGTGGAGCTCGGCCGCCTCCCGCGACCGCCGGCGCATGACGGGACTCGCCACGGCGAACCCGACGCACACTGCGACCGGGATGAGCAGCTCCCACTGCCAGCTGAGCAGGGCCAGGCCCGCTGTCAAGAGCGCGGCCACGACCGTGGTGACCGCCGCGAGTGCAGCTCGCCCTGTGCCGCCCTTCTCGACGAGGCCCAGCTCGCGGGCTCGCCGCTGCACGCCGTCCCTCCAGGTGTCCACCCCGCCCCGGAAGCGCTGGGCGTTTGCCGCCGCCCATAGCCGCAGCCCGTCCATCGTCAATGAGCCGCTGCCGATGGCTTCGTCGAGCAGTCGGACCAAGGGCTGCGTGAGGTCGTCGGCTTGGCCCAGCCTGCTTCTGTCGAATGACAGGACGAACGCGCCTCCCGAGCCCGGCGAGATCCTCAGGATCCCGGCGACCGCGAGGTCCAGCAGCGTGGCCGCAAGGTCGTCGTCCGTGACGAAGCCCATGTGCCACAGCGCTCCGGCAAGCGCCGGCGGCACTCCCTCCGGCACCACGCGGAGGTACTTCGCCCGGAACGCGGGCCGGTGCTCTCGCCCGGTGCGGAAGAAGAGCACGAGCCAGAGCGTGACGGCGACGACGGCGAGTGTGCCGCCGACCGCCCAGGCGATCCGGTCGATGCGCTCCGCCATCGCGTGCGCCGCCCGGGCGCTCGCCCGCTGCGCGTTGGCCTCGCGGGCGAGCGTGTCCTCCTCCGCCAGGCGGCCCCGCAGCACGCGCGCAGCATCCTTGGGCGCGTCCGCGAGGACTCGTTGGGGGAACAGCAGGTGGGCCTCGACGAACGTGTGCGGCGGCAGGTCGTCGACCGCGAACACCACGGTGCCGCCCGGGCTGCGGCGGACGCCGCCGCTCAGGGGGCCGTGCCCCCAGGCGCGTACCTGGTCCGCCGGCGTGCCTGCCGGGAGGACGACTTCGGCGCGCACCCGCCCGATCGGGACGTCCCAGCCGCTGCCGATGAGCTGCCAAGAGAGTTCGCCCGTGTCGGCGTAGCGGGTGGCGGCGCCGGCGGCGCGCCAGCGAAAGGCGAACGAGGCCGTGCGGTCGCTCAGGGGCGCGAAGGCCTCGATGCGCACCGACGGGCCGCCCGGCGTGCTCCAGTCGGTGGTGACCCGGTAGTAGCCGAACGGCCGCTGCTCGGGCGCGATGGTCGACCAGGGCGACGGCGTGGCGTCGCCTGAGGGATCGGCCACGACGGGCGGTCCCGAGGCCGGCGTCCAGCCGCTCGGGAGCCTCTTGAGCGGCCCGTCGGGCCCGGTCACGCCCGTCACGACGATCGGCGTCGTCCCGGGGCGGTACGGGATGTCGCGGAAGACTCGCGTGAAGTCGCCGTGAAAGGTGTACGAGAACCGCTCCTCCACGGACAGCGCACCGTCCGCTGAGACTGTCGCCCGGATGTGCGCCTCGTCCACGGCGTACCACTTGCGCAGTGACGGCACCCAGACCAGGGCGATCAGGAGGACCACGACGACGGCCGCGACGACGACCCCCGCGCATCCGAGGCACCCATACTTGACGCTACGGTCCATGCGTCTCCTCAGGCACGCTTGCTGCCCCATGCTACAGCGGCAACGACGCTGGCTGGAGGCGACGCTTGACACGCGGGGCTTAAACGGTCATTTAGTCTTTCATTCACGCACTGGTGGTCCGCCGCGCGCCGGGGGCCGTGACGTCAGGAGGAACGCGTACATGAGCACGTCGACGAGCCCTGTTACGGGATCAGCCGGCTACGCTGTCGATCCGGCCGCGCTGCCCGGCTTCGCCGCCCTGCGCGGCCGTCACTTCTTCACCGACCAAGAGTACACGCGCGAGGAACTCCTGGGCCTGCTCGACCTGGCCGTCGCCCTCAAGGCTCTGTACCGGCGACGGCCGCTCACGCCCTACCTCGAGGGCCGCACGCTGGCGATGGTCTTCGAGCACCCGTCGACGCGCACGCGCATCAGCTTCGAGGCCGGCATGACCGAGCTCGGCGGCCACGCCCAGTACCTGCGGCCGGGCGAGATCCACCTCGGCGGCCACGAGACCGTTGCCGATACGGCTCGCGTGATCAGCCGCCTCGTCGACGCGATCATGGCGCGCACCGCCTTCCACACGACGCTGGCGGAACTGGTCGAGCACGCGACTGTCCCCGTGATCAACGGTCTGACGGACGACTACGACCACCCGGTCCAGACGATGACCGACGCGATGACCATCCTCGAATACTTCGGCACGGTCGAGGGGCTCACATGCGCCTTCGTCGGCAAGTGCGCCGACGCCATGGGCACGTCGGTGGCGCTCACGATGACCCGCCTGGGCAGCAGCATGGTCATGGCGGGTCCTCCGGAGGAGCAGATGTCGCCGGAGGTGGAGGCGCTCGCGCGCGCGAACTGCGCGCAGTCCGGCGCCTCGCTGACCCTGACGGACAACGCCGCCGAGGCCGTCTCGCAGGCAGACGTCGTGTTCACCGTCGGCTGGTGGTGGATGCAGCCCGAGGACGAGGTGAACGAGCTGCGTCGCATCCTCGGGCCGTACCAGGTGAACGAGGAACTGTGGGCGCACGCCAAGCCGGGAGCGAAGTTCATGCACTGCCTGCCGGCGATCCGCGGCGAGGAGATGACCGACGCGATCCTCGATGCGCCGTTCTCGATCGTGCTGGACGAGGCCGAGAACCGCAAGCACTTCCAGAAGGCGCTGCTGCTGGCGCTGATCGGCATCGACGACCTGCCGGCCGATCCGGCACTGCACGACATCGGTCGTGCCCTGCTCGCATGACGTGGCCGGGAGGTAGCGGAGCATGACGGCGAAGCACCCGTCTCACACGATGCACATACGAGGTGACTCTGGCGCCGAGCGGCGCACAACCACCACGAGGAGGATCGCATGACCACCACACCGGACGGCAGCGGCGGACCGCCCGCCGCCGACAACGGCTTCGTCGGCGACCCGGAGGTGCAAGCCGAGATCGCGCGGCGCCTCGCTGTGATCACGGCGCCGGGCTACGAGGACCCGGCGCGCCGGGACTTCACGGCCGTCGACTGGATCGCCTTCGCCGGCTTCCTGGCGGCCTGTGCGATCGGCTTCACGGTCTGGGGGTACTGACGATGGCCACCTTAGAGACTGAGGAGTTCGCCGAACAGACCACGAAGGACGCGCTCTTCGGCACCGTGCCGCTCGTGCGCGGTGAACGCGTCTGGGGCTTCCTCGACTTCAGCTGGGTGATGACCGGCCTGGCGATCGCGACCTGGGCCTTCCTCATCGGCGGCGACGTCGTCTACTTCCTGGGCCTCAAGGCCGGAATCGCCGCGATGGTGCTGGGCAACTCCATCGGGCTGTTCTTCGTCATCATCAGTGTGCTCGCCAACACCAAGTACGGGATCGAGCACTTCAGCGCGATCCGCGCCGTGTTCGGCCGCCACGGGGTCAAGCCGCTGATCTACATCCTCAACTTCCTCGTCTGCATCGGCTGGACGGGAGTCCTCGCGGTCATGTTCGGACGCGCCGCGGTCAACATCATCAACCACCTGGCGGGGACCGAGTACGGCGGCGACGCCTTCCTCGTCGGGTTGTTCGGGTTCGCGGCGCTGGCGATCAGCTGGGTGGTGGTCGTCAAGGGGCCGGTGGCGCTGAAGTGGTTCAACCGCTTCGCGGCGCCGCTGCTGATGCTCGTCCTGATCGTCATGATCTACTACATCTTCCGTGAGACCAGTTGGGCCCAGCTGACCGCCGCCCAGCCGCTGGAGCCGTTCGGCGACAAGCAGGTCGACTTCATGATGGTCGTCGAGTTCGCCCTCGCCGGCGCCGTCTCCTGGTGGCCCGCCCAGGGCAATCTGACCCGTCTCGCGAGGACCCAGCGTTCCGCCGCCTGGGCCGGTGTCGTCGGACTCTTCGTGGTGACCCTGATCGCCCAGACGGTCGGCCTCATGGCGGCGCTCACCTTCGAGGATTCCGACCCCACGGCCTGGATGATCCCGCTGACCGGCGCCGTCCTCGGCATCGTGATCCTGCTGTTCATCGCCTTCGCCAACATCACCACCATCTCGGTCCAGGCCTACCAGGTCTGCGTGGCCATGCGCCAGGAGGGCGTGAAGTTCCTCGCCACCATGCGCTGGGATGTGCTGGTCACCATCTTCCTCGGCTTGGCCGTGTTCCTGCTGATCAAGCCCAGCCTCATCTACGACAACTTCTTCCAGTTCCTCTACTGGATCGGGCTGGGCTACGCCCCGCCCATCGGCATCATCTGCGTGGACTATTTCGTGTTCCGCCGTCAGAAGCTCGATCTCTACGCTCTTTACGATGCGCGCAAGGGGAGCCCGTACGACTTCTGGCGCGGCTGGAACATCGCCGCCTACATCGCGGTCGCGGCCGGCGTCGGCACGTTCGCGGCTCTGCTCAACCCCGTGACGCTCTGGTACTCGGCGGCGTTCCCCTATACGTCGGCGACCTTCGCCTCGATGGTCGTCGCCATGATCGTGTACTTCCTCCTCACGCAGTTGTGGGTGAAGCGGGTCGGGAAGGGGGGGTACGGCGGCGCCTGATTCGTTCGGGCGGCGGTCAGCCGCCGGCACCGCCGCGGGGCAGCGGCAGCAGCTCTTCGAGCAGGTTGAGGACGGCCTCCAGGTCGAAGCCGTCCGGGTCGATGTGGTGGTGCGCCTCGATGCCGTCCACGGCCGCCGCGAGCAGCTGCATCGCGGCGTGCGCCCGGGGGGCGGCGAGCAGCGCGTTCGCCGCGTCTCCGTACACGGCTTCGGCGAAGGCGCGGATGGTCCAGGCGTTGAGCGCGGCCAGTCGTGTGCGGAGGCGGTCGTCCCGCAGGGCCTCCGCCTGGATGGCCGCGTACACCGTGCCGCCGCGCGCATCCGCGAACTCGCGGCGGAGCGTGCGGAAGAACGCCCGCGCTCGCTCGTCCGGCGTGGGGCACGTCTCGATCTCCGCCGCGAACGCGGCCACCGGCTCGGCGTACACGGCGAAGACGAGCGCCTCGAGCAGGCCGCTCCGCGTCCCGAAGTGGTACGTGACGGTGGTGACGTCCACATGGGCCTCTTCCGCCACCCGGCGGAGCGTGAGCGCGTGCATGCCGAGCTTGAGGATGATGTCGCGCGCGGCCTCCAGGATCGCCCGCGATGTCGGCTGGTAATCGGCCAGCGTGGTGCCCAGCGGCACGGCCGTCCCCGGCTCGAGGCGGACGACCTCGCGCGGCCGGCCGCGGCCTCTCTTCATCGGACCCGGTTCGTTCACCATGCGCCCTGCCTCTGTGTGAGGACCGGAATTATTCCCATTGCCGTCACCTCGCACAAGGCTACAGTCCGGGTATGAGCCATGTGAAGGCCGACATGGCGTGGGCCGGCGTCCGGCTGCTCCTCGCGGCGCAGAAGCGGTTCGCGCTGCCGCGCAAGGAACTGCCGTCGGCTGTGCCGGTGCGCCATCCGCGGGTGTCCGTGCTCGGCGACCGGCGGGTGCCCATGCGCGACGGGGTGATGCTCGCGACGGACGTGTACCTGCCGGCGGGAGAAGACGGCAGGCCGGCGGGCGCCGCCTGCCCGGCCATCCTGATCCGCATGCCCTACGGCATCCGCGAGCCCTACGCCTACATGCCGGCCATCGGCCGCTACTGGGCGCGCCGCGGCTACGCGTGCGTCGTGCAGGACGTGCGCGGCAAGTACGGGTCCGAGGGCGAGTGGGACCCGTTCCGGCACGAGATCGACGACGGCTACGACGCCATCGAGTGGACGGCGCAGCAGCCATGGTGCGACGGGCGCGTCGGAATGACGGGCGAATCCTACTTCGGCCACACGCAGTGGGCGGCCGCCGCCTCGCACCACCCGGCGCTGCGCTGCATCTCGCCCGGGGATATGGGCTGCGACGTGTACGCGCTCCTTTACGAGGGCGGCGCGCTGGCCCTCGGGTCGACGGCGCTGTGGGCGTGCGACCAGGCGCGCCACGCGTACATCAACTGGCTGCGCTTCGACACGCGTCACCTGCCGCTGGGGCGGATGGCCGACGCCGCCGGCCTGCCCAGCCGCCTCTTCACCGAGCTGATCGCGCGCCCCAGCCGCGACGAGTACTGGCGCGACTACGACTTCCGCGAGGTGCTGGCCGCCGTGGACGTGCCGGTGTTCCTCTGGAGCGGCTGGTTCGACAACATGGCCGCAGTGACGATCGACTGCTGGCGGGGGATGGAGGCGGCCGACGCGGGGGCCGGCGCCGAAGGCGCGGCGCGCCGGCCGCGCTGGCTCACGCTCGGGCCGACCGATCACGAGACGTCGCCCGACTTCTCCGGGACCGTGGGGCGCATCCGGCTGCCGGAGGAGCCGCGCTCCTGGGACCGCGTGCTCGCGTTCATGGACGCGGTCCTTCGGGACGGCGACCGTGGTGACGGCGCCGGTGCGGCCGCGGGTTTCGCCGCGACTCCGCGCGTGCGCGTGTACGTGACGGGCGCCGGCCGCTGGCGCGAGGCGGACGAGTGGCCGCTTGCCATCGCCAAGTCCACGCCCTACTACCTCTCCGGGGACGGCGCCGTCGCGCCTGGCGGGGCTGCGGGCGCCGACGGAAGCACCGCGACCGCCGCCGCTGCGGCGTCCGGGGAGCTCGTCGCGGCGCCTCCGTCCGGCGAAGAGCCCGACCGCTACGCGTACGATCCGCTAGACCCGCCGAACTGGTGGGAGGGAAAGGACCTGTGGGCGGCCGCGAAACACCTCGGCGACCGGCGGCCCATCGAGGAGAGGTCGGACGTGCTTACGTACACCGGCCCCGCCCTCGCGGCGCCGCTCGAGGTCGTGGGGCCGCTCGGCGCCGTGCTGTGGGTCTCGAGCACGGCGCCGGACACCGACTTCGTCGTCAGTCTCGTCGATGTGTGGCCGGACGGCTACGTCCAGCTCGTGCAGCAGGGCATCCGCCGGCTTCGCTACCGCGACTCGGACACAGAGCCGAAGCTCGCCGAGCCCGGCGAGGTCTACCGGATCGAGGTGTCGCTCGCCGCCACCGGCTACCTGTTCGCCGCCGGTCACCGGCTGCGTGTCGAGGTCGCGAGCGCCGAGTTCGACCGCTGGGACCGCAACCCCAACACCGGTCATGCCTTCGCCACCGACGCCACCACGCGCGTGGCGGTGCAGACGGTCTACCACGATCGCGACCGGCCCTCGCACGTCGTCCTGCCGGTCATCCCGGCGGAGGGCTGACATGGTCCCGGACGGGCCTGCCGCGCCGCCCGTCGCGGCGGCCGGGTCGCCGGGCGCGGGAGCGGACGCTCCTCCGCCCGCGACCGCTCGCCTGCCGCTGCTCGTCAAGCTCGGCTACGGCGGCGGCGAGTGGGCCAACTCCGTCGTCTGGACGCTCTTCTACGCTCTTTTCCTGTACTTTCTGACCGACGTGGTCGGCATCGGCGCCGCCGTGGCCGGCCTTGTGATGATGGTGGGTACGCTGTGGAGCGCCGTCTTCCAGCCGTTGGTCGGCGTCTGGTCGGACCGGCTGCGCTCCTCGAGGGGCCGGCGACGGCCGTTCCTCATCGCCATGGCGCTGCCCTACGGCGTCGCCGCCTGGCTGCTCTTCACGGACTGGGGCTTCGGCGGCGCCGGCACGGTCGCCTACATGATCGCCGCCGTCCTCTTCTACTTCACCTGCCTGGCGCTGTTCTACGTGCCGTACGGCGCGCTCGCCGCGGAGCTGACCTCCAGCTACGACGAGCGCACGAGCCTCAACACGTTCCGCACGCTCTTCGCGCAGGTCGGCGCCCTCGTCGGCGCCGCGGCGCCGCTGGCGCTGAACGACGTGCTCGGCGATCTGCTCGGCAGCGAGCGCGCCGGCTGGTCGGCGGCCGCGGCGATCATGGGCGTCCTCTCCACGCTCGGCATCCTGTGGACGTGGCGCGCGACGCGCGGCCGCGAGCACCACACGCAGGCGGCCGCCGTGCGGCTGCGCGACGTCGTCGACACACTCCGCAACCGGTCCTTCCGCTTCCTGCTCGTGGCCTACGTGCTGGGCTGGGCGCCGCTCAACGTCATCGGCGCCGTGTCGGTCTACTTCGCGGTCTACCGGATGGGGTACTCGGAGGACTTCGCGAGTCTGGTGATGCTGACCTGGTTCCTCGTCGGGGTGGCGTGGCTGCCCCTGGTGGACTGGATGAGCAAGCGGTACGGCAAGCGCGCCACCTACATCGTCTTCACCCTCACCTGGGCCGCCATCCAGTGCCTGTTCCTGCTCCCGGGCCCCGAAGACACCATCCTGTTCTGGGCGGCGGTCGCGCTCAGCAGCGCGGGGAGCATGGCGGTGGCGGTGACCGGCTGGGCCATGCTCGCCGACGTCACCGACGTGGACGAGCTGCTCTCGGGCCAGCGGCGCGAAGGCATGTACTACGGCGTGATCGCCTTCGCGCAGACGGCGACGGCCGCGCTCGTGGTGTGGCTGGCCGGCCTGGTGCTCGAGCTGGTCGGCTACCAGGCCGACGTGGAGCAGACGGCGACCGCCATGTGGGGCATCCGGCTGCTCATGTCAGTCGGCGCCGCCGTGTGGCTCGTCCCCGGCGCCGTCTTCTGCTGGCTGATGCCGCTCACCAAGCGGCGGCATGAGGCGGTGCTCGCGGCGATCGAGGCGCGCAAGGCCGGCGAGCCCTGGGAGACCGACGAGGTGCGCGCCGTCCTCTGATGCTCCGCCGGGCCCTCGCGACGAGGCTTGGGCGCGCCGCGCCCCCGGTTCTTCGGTAGACTCCGGGCGACGACGAGGACGGGGAGGTCGCGATGACGCGTGAGGTGACGCTGGCGGCGACGCAGTTCGCCTGCAGCTGGGAGATCGAGGAGAATCTCGCCACGGCTGAGCGGCTGGTGCGCGAAGCGGCCGGGCGAGGCGCACAGGTCGTCCTGCTGCAGGAACTCTTCGAGACGCGGTACTTCTGCATCACGCAGGACGCGCGGCACTTCGGCCTGGCGCGTCCGTTCGCGGGGCACCCGACGATCGCGCGCTTCAGCCGGCTGGCGGCGGAGCTCGGCGTCGTCATCCCGGTCAGCTTCTTCGAGCGTGGCGGCCAGGCGTTCTTCAACTCCGTGGCGATCGTCGACGCCGACGGCTCCGTGCTCGGCGTCTACCGCAAGAGCCACATCCCCGACGCGGGCGGCTACCAGGAGAAGTTCTACTTCGCCCCCGGCGACACCGGCTTCAGGGTCTGGGAGACGCGCTTCGGCCGTCTCGGCGTCGGCATCTGCTGGGACCAGTGGTTCCCGGAGGCCGCGCGCAGTATGGCGTTGATGGGCGCGGAAGTGCTGCTCTACCCGACGGCGATCGGCAGCGACCCGCCGGCTCCCGACTTCGATTCGCGTGACAACTGGCAGATGGTGCAGCGCGGGCACGCGGTCGCCAACTCGATGCCGGTGATGGCGGCCAACCGCGTGGGGCTGGAGACGGCCGTCGTGGAAGGCGCCGGCGCCACCGGCGATGCGGCGACGAGCGGCGACGTCGGCATCCGCTTCTACGGCTCGTCGTTCGTCGCCGACCAGACCGGCGCCCTCCTCGCCGAGGCGTCGCGCGACGCCGAGGAGGTCGTCACCGCGACCGTCGACCTCGACGACGTCCGGCTCTACCGCGAGAATTGGAGCTTCTTCCGCGACCGGCGCCCGGAGCTGTACCGGCCGCTGCTCACGCTCGACGGCGAGGTCTGAGCGCGGCTATCATCCGGCGAGGTCATCCGCGCGGGTGAATCTGCCCGCGCAGGAGCGAGGAGGCGGTCCCGGTGGCGAGACGTGACGACAGGGCTGGTCGGCGGCACGACGAGACGGCGCCCTGGCCGCCCGGGCTGGCTCCACCCACCGCCGACCCCGCCGAGGACCTCTCGCCCACGGCGAAGCGTCTGCTGGCCGCGGCCAGGCGGGTGCTCGCGCGCGAAGGCTTCTCCGGCCTGACCCTCGAGGCGATTACTGCGGAAGCCGGGGAGAACAAGGCGGCCATCCGCTATCACTTCGGCGGCAAGGACGCGCTCATCACCACTCTCGTGGAGTGGCTCGACCACGACGACAGCGTCCGGCTGGTCGCGCAACTGCAGGAGGAACGCTCCCGGAGTGCGCGCCTTGACCTGCTGGTCGAGCTCCAGCGGGAGGGCTGCACGAGCCACGAGGCGAACCAGCTGTTCTTCGACCTGCTCCCGCACGTCCTGCGCGACCCGACGCTCCGCTCGCGTCTCGGTGAGCTGTACGCCTGGTACCGTGAGCTGGACGGCTGGGTGCTGGCGCCTGAGGCGGAGCGGTCCCGCGACGACGTGAGGCGGCTCGCGGCGCTCGCCGTCGCCGTCGGCGACGGGCTCACCATCCAGTGCGCGGTGGATCACTCGTTCGACGTGGACGCCGTGTACGAGCTCTGGGAGCGGCTCTTCCGGGGCGCGCTGGAGGAGCTGGCGGACGCCTATGGCGAGAGAGAAGAATAGCACGTGTGCAGTAATTTTCATCCGATTGGTTGACTCCCGGCGGGGCCTCTGATACAACCTGCGGCATGGAGTCCCTGCTCCGCGTGCTGTCCGACGACGAGCGCCACCAGGTCCACGAGCGCAGCATGGGCGTGCTCGAGCGTACGGGGATGCGGGTGGACAGTGACGAGGGGCGTCGGCTCCTTGCCGCCGCCGGCGCCCTTGTCGACGAAGCCACCCGTGTCGTGCGCTTCCCACCCGATCTGGTGGAAGAGGCCGTCCGCCTCGCTCCCAAGAGCTTCTCGCTCGGCGGCCGGCGCCCCGGTTGGGAGTTCCCGCTGGGCGCCGGCCGGACCACGCTCGTCATGGACGGCGAGGCGACCAAGGTCCTGGACGCCGGCGCTGCCGAGCCGCGCCCCGGCACGCACGCCGACTGGCTCGCCACGACGCGCCTCATCGACGCCGTCGACGACGTCGGCGTGTACTGGGCGATGGTCGACGGCTGTCTGGAGAGCGACTCGACGGCCGCTTTGGTCAAGTACAACTCGGAGCTCTTCCGGAGCTTCTCCAAGCACGTCAACGACTCGTTCGCGCGGCCGGAGTGGGCGCCGTGGATCCTCGAGACGCTGGCAGCCGTCTTCGGCAGTCGCGAGGAGGTCCGGCGCCGCCACCCGTACTCGTTCCTCATCACTCCCGTGTCGCCGCTCATCGTCGAGCGGGCATGCACCGACACCTGGCTCGCCCTGCGCGGTTGGGACGTGCCGGTCGTGGTCCTGTCGATGCCGATGATGGGATCCACCGCGCCCGGAAGCCTGCTGGCGACCACGCTGCTTGCGAACTGCGAGACGATCGGCATGCTCTGTCTCGTGCAGGCGGCCGAGCCGGGCACGCCGTTCGTGTACGCGCCGATCGCGCTCACGATGGACCCGCGCAGCGGGCGCTACGCGGGCACCACCGCGCATTCGGCGGTCGGCGTCGCCGGCGTCGAGATGGCCCGGTACTACGGGCTGCCGGTCATGGGCTCCGGGAGCGGCACGGACGCCTTCGTGTCAGGCGAGCAGGCCGGCTACGAGAAGGCCTTCAGCTCGCTGTTCGGCCAGCTGAGCTGGCCCGACCTCATGGTCGGACCGGGGTGCCTGGCCGGCGCCACGATCCTGAGTCACGCGCAACTGCTCATCGACATCGAGATCTTCCGGATGGCGCGCCGCACTCACGAGGGCATCGACGTCGCCGCCGGCGCATGGCTGGACGACGCGCTCGCCCGCCGGGGTCCCGGCGGGCACTTCGTGGGGGAGAAGTCGACGCGGACCAGCGTGCGCAGCGGTGAGTTCTTCCTGCCTGAGCTGGGCGTCCACGAGATGTATGAACAGTGGGAGACGGCAGGCCGCCCGACGGTGGTGGAGGAGGCGGCGAGCCGTGCGCGAGAGCTGCTCGCCGCCCATGAACCGCTCCCGCTGGACGACGACGTCGAGCGGGAGCTCAGCAGGATCCAGCGACGCGCGGCGGACGCAGCGGAGGTGACGGCGTGAAGGACTACCGGCAGTACAGCTTCTGGCTGGACGACGTGCCCGGCGGCCTCACGCCGCGGCCGGCACTGGAGGGTCCCGCCGACGTGGACGTCGCCATCGTCGGCGCCGGCTTCACCGGGCTCTGGACCGCGTACTACCTCATCAAGGCAGATCCGCACCTACGCGTAGCCGTGGTCGAGAAGGACATCGCCGGGTTCGGCGCGTCCGGGCGGAACGGCGGCTGGGTCTCTCCGTTCTTCGCGACGCCGCTGACGGCCCTTGCCAAGAGTCACGGCCACGAGGCCGCGGTGCGTATGCAGCGCGAGATGTTCGCGACCGTCGACGAGATCGGGCGCGCGTGCGCCGACGAAGACATCGACGCGCGCTTCCACAAGGGCGGGCTGCTCTGGGTGAGCACCTCGCCTGCGCAGACGCCCCGCGTGCGCGGAGTGCTCGACGGGCAGCTGGACTTCGGCTGCACCGAGGAGGACTGGGTGTGGCTTGAGCGGCGCGAAGTGCTCGAGCGTCTGCGTGTCGAGGGCTGCCTCGCCGGCCTCTACAGCCCGCGCTATGCGAGCGTCCATCCGGCGCGCCTGGCGCGCGGGCTCGCGGACGCCGTGGAGCGTCTGGGCGTGCGCATCTACGAGGGCACGCCCGCTCTCGCCGCGGGTCCCGGGGGAGTCGACACGCCGGCGGGCAGGCTCAGCGCCGGCGCCGTCATCCTCGCGACCGAGGGCTACACCTCGACGCTCCCCGGGCACGCGCGCGACGTCGTCCCCATCTACGACTTCATGATCGCCACGGAGCCTCTGCCGGCGGCCGCATGGGACGAGATCGGCTGGGAGGGGCGCGAGGTGCTCAGCGACGGCAGCTACCTGTTCATCTACGCGCAGCGCACCGCCGACGGACGCATCGCCATCGGCGGCACCGCCGCGCCCTACTACTTCGGCTCGCGGATCTCAGAGCGTTTCGAGCGGCCGCGAGCCATCTTCGAGAGCGTCCACGTCGCCCTGCGCCGGCTGTTCCCGGCGGTGACCGGCGTGCGGGTTACGCACCGCTGGGGCGGAGTGCTCGGCGCGACGCGCGACTGGCACACGTGCGTGGACTTCGACCCGGCCACCGGCTTCGGCTGGGCCGGGGGCTACGTCGGCGATGGTGTGGCCACCGCCAACCTCGCCGGTCGCACGCTCACCGACCTCATCTTGCGGCGCGACGGCGACCTCGTGAGCCTGCCGTGGGTCGGCCACCGCTCCAGGCAGTGGGAGCCGGAGCCGCTGCGCTGGATCGCGGCCACCGGCGTGCGCGTCGTGATGGGCCATGCCGACGCCGTGGAGTTCGGCAAGGCACGGGCAGTGCGCTGGAAGCCCGCCCTGGACAAGATCGAGGAGCTCGTCGGGTGGTGAAGACGCTCGTCGGCCTGCTCCTGTTGGGAGCCGTTGCAGTCGCCTCAGGGTGCGGCTCCAGCCGGGAACCGGCATCGGCGGTCTCCGGCGATCCGTCGCCTGGGCCGTCTGCGGCCGAGCGGGTGGCGGCCGTCGCGGCGTTCACCGCCGAGACCGTGCGGGGCTTCCGCGTCCGGCGCGGGTCTCTCACCATGCGCGACGGCGTGCGTCTGGCCGTGAGCTACTACATGCCGTCGCCGCGCAAGCCCGGGGAACGGCTCCCCGTGGTCTTGGCCGCCTCGCCGTACCGCAAGGACGACGACATGCTCACCACGTACTACTCGCTCTACCCCTACTTCGCACGCCGCGGCATCGTGGTGGCCCAGCTCGACATCCGCGGCAGCGGGGCCTCCGAGGGAGCCGCCATCGATCGCGAATACTCGGACGCCGAGCTGGACGACCTGGAGGAGGTCATCGGGCAGCTCGCGGCCAAGTCGTGGTCGAACGGCAACGTCGGGATGATGGGCAAGTCCTGGTCAGGTCTCAACGCCATCATGACCGCCATGCGCCGCCCGCCGGCGCTGAAGGCGATCCTGGTCGCTCACGCATCCGAGGACCTCTACCGCAACGACATCCACTACATCGACGGGTGTCTGCACTACGACCTCTGGTCGCTCGAGATGGAGGCGGAGAACCTCGTGCCGCGCTACCCCCGCTATGAGCTCGACGCCGCCTACTTCCGCGACCGCTTCGACCGCGAGCCCTGGACGCTCACCTACATGCGGCACCGGCGCGACGGCGAGTGGTGGCAGGCGGGGCGCTCCCTGCGGAGCGACTGGAGCGCCCTGGATGTGCCGGTGTACGCGATCGGTAGCCTCCTGGACGGCTATCGGGACTACGTGTTCGGCATCCTCGACCATGTGGACGCCCCGGTGTGGGCCGAGGTCGGACCCTGGAACCATGCCTGGCCGCACGACGGCTGGCCGCAGCCGCAGTACGAGTGGCGGCGCACCGCCGTGCGCTGGTGGCAGCACTGGCTCGCCGGCGACACGTCACTGCCGTTCGAGGGCAAGACGCTCACCGTGTTCCGGCGGGGGGCCATGCCGCCCGGCGCCAACGGGTGGCGCTCGCCGGGCAGGTTCGTCGTCTACGACTGGCCGCTTCAGGATGCCGGGGTGCTCAAGCTCGTGCCGCGGGCCGACGGCTCGCTCGACACGCTGTCGGCGGGGACGGCCGGCTCGTCGCCGGCCGCCTCTCCGGCGCCCGGCGCCGCGGCGGCGACCCACGAGCTGCGCTACGTGCCGAGCAGCGGCATCGCCGTCGGCGGGTGGTGGGGGGAGATCACCGGCGACATGCGACCGGCCGACAAGGGTGCTCTCGTGTACGACTCGGCCCCGCTCACCGAGCGGGTCCCGATGCTCGGCAACGCACGCGTGCAGCTCACCGCCGCCACGAGCGCGAGCGCGGCGGACTGGTTCGTCCGGCTCGAAGACGTGTGGCCGGACGGCCGCGTCTCGCTGGTCACCGGCGGCGGCATCAACGGCACGCAGCGCGCGTCGACGAGTTCGCCTGAGGCGCTCGTGCCCGGCGAGCCCGTCGCCCTTCGCTTCCCCCTGCACTTCAGCACGTACACCTTCAAGCCGGGGCACCGTATCCGTCTGGCCGTCACGAACGCTCTGTTCCCGATGATCTGGCCGAGCGCGGAGGCGATGACGACGACCCTGAGCCTTGGAGACGGCACCGGTGTCGACTTGCCGACGGCGCCTCCGGCCGAGGCCGCGACCATGCCGGAGCCGGTGGCCAAGGACCCGCAGGCTCCCGGAGCCGTCTGGCCGACCTGGGTGTCCGCGGGTCCCTTCAAGATCGTCCGCGACGATCCCGACGGCATCACAGAAGTGAGCGAGCGCGAGGGCGGCACGCAGCGCATCGGGCGGACGTCCTACGCGTACATGAGCCGGGACGTCCGCTGGGTCGACAACCGCGACCCCGCTCGCGCGGGGTTCCGGGGCAGCGCCATGCAGTCGGTCGGCCGCGGCGGCCGGCGCGTGACGGTGCGGGCCACCGTGCGGATCGTCTCCGATGCGACGCACTTCCACGTCACCATCCGGCGTGTCGCGCTCCAGGACGGCTCCGTGGTCCGCACGCGGACCTGGAGCGAGTCCATCCCACGGGACTTCCAGTGATGCCATGAGAACGCTTCTCCAGGTCCTCTCCGAGGACGAGCGCGCGCAGGTCCACGAGCGCAGCCTCGAGGTGCTGGCCCGGGTCGGCATGCGCGTGGACACCGCCATCGGCCGGCGGGCGCTGGCCGGGGCGGGTGCGGAGGTCGACGAGACCACCCGCCTCGTGCACTTCCCGCCGGCGCTGGTGGAAGAGGCGCTGCGCCTGGCGCCGAAGCAGTTCTCCCTCAGCGCCAGGCGTCCCGGCCTGGACGTGCGCATGAACGCCGGCGAGGCGGCCCTGGTCATGTCCGGCGAGGCCACGCACGTGATCGACCGGGCGACCGGCGAGATGCGCCCGTCCACGCACGCCGACTGGCTCGAGGCCACGCGGCTCATCGACGCGATCGACGAGATCGCCGTCTACTGGGCGACGGTGGAGGGCAGCGCGCCGGCCGGAGGCCCGGCCGCTGCCTGGGTCGCGTACAACTCGGAACTCCATCGCGCGTTCAGCAAGCACATCCAGGACTCGTGGCTGGATCCGTCCCTCTCCCCCTGGGTCCGCGAGGTCCTGGATGTCGTCTTCGGCCGCGATGAGGTGAGGCGGCGCCATCCGTACTCGTTCCTCGTCACTCCCGTGTCGCCGCTGGTGATCGAGGAGTCGTGCACGGACAGCTGGCTGGCGCTGCGCGGCTGGGACATACCGGTCGCGGTGCTGCCGATGCCGATGATGGGGACCACTGCGCCGGGCAGCGTGCTGGGGACGGTCCTGCTCGCCAACATCGAGATCCTCGGCATGCTGTGCCTGACGCAGGCGGCGGAGCCGGGCACTCCCTTCATCGCCGCCGCGCTGCCCGTGGGCATGGACCCGCGCAGCGGCCGGTACACCAGCAACACGTACCACCCGGCCTTCAGCGCCGCCTGCACCGAGATGGCCCGTCACTACGGCCTCCCGGTGATGGGGGCCGGCAACGGGACGGACGCGTTCGTGCCGGACGCGCAGGCCGGATACGAGAAGACGATGAGCTCGCTCGTGGGCTCGCTCGCCGGCCCGGACCTGCTCGTGGGGCCCGGCAGTCTCGGCGGGGCGATGGTGTTCAGCCTCGAGCAGGTCCTCGTGGACGTCGAGATCTTCCGCATGTGCGAGTTCGGACGACGGGGGATCGCGGTGAGCGACGACCTCTGGCTCGACGACGCGATCGACCGCATCGGCCCGGGCGGTCACTTCGTCTCCGACGCCGCGACGCGCGCCAACATCCGCGGCGGCGAGTGGTTCCTGCCGCGTCTGGGGGTCCACGACTCGTACGACCAGTGGGTGGCGGCCGGCCGGCCCGGCCTGCTGGAAGAGGCCGGCCGCAAGGCGGACGAACTCTTGGCTGCGCGCGAGGAGCTCCCGCTCGGCGAGGACGTCGAACGGGCGCTCGCCGACCTGCTGCGCAGGGCACGGGAGGCAGACACGACCTGACTCCGGGCAGCGTGCCCGGACGAGCAAGGGGAGGACGGCCATGCACCTCGCCACGAGAACGAAGCTGCTGCTCATCGTCGCGGCCCTGCTCACGGGCGCGCTCATCGGGCCGGGGGGAGGCGCTCTCGCCTCCGGCTCGAGCCCATCCCCGGCCGGCACGGTCACGATGAGGATGGGCTGGACGAGCGACCCGGACAACCTGAATCCTTTCGTGGGCTGGGCATCGGCGTCCTTCGAGGTCTGGTCGCTCAACTACGACCAGCTCGTGGGCTGGGACCCCGACGATTTCAGCTCCACGGATACCGGATTGGCGACCAGCTGGGACGTGTCTCCCGACGGCAAGACGTACACCTTCCATCTGCGTGAGGGCGTCAAGTGGCAGGACGGCGAGCCGTTCACGGCCGACGATGTGGCATTCACCTACAACTACATCGTCAAGAACGGGATGTACGCCTTCAGCATCGGTACCACCGGCATCAAGGAGGCCGTCGTCGTCGACCCGCTGACCGTGCAGATCGTCTGCAGCGAGCCCAAGGCCGATCTGCTGCGCATCTGGATCCCGATCCTCCCGCAGCACATCTGGGAGAAGGTCTCGCCCAAGGCCGCCGCCGCCGGTTTCGTGAACAAGACGCCCATCGTGGGGACCGGTCCGTACCAGTGCGTGGAGTTCAAGAAGGGGACCTACCTGCGCATGGTCGCCAACAAGGACTACTACCGTGGGGCGCCGCACCTGGACGAGATCATCTTCCAGACCTACCAGAACCCGGACACGATGACCGCGGACCTCGAGTCGGGGACGATCGACGCGGCTCAGGGTGTGCCGCAGGCGCAGTTCGACCGACTCGTGCAGAATGAGGACCTCGAGGCGGTGGCCTACAACTACCGCAACTGGGACTATCTCTGCATGAATTGCTACGAGGGCGCCGGCTCGCTCGGCGCCGCGCCGCTCCGCGACGAGCGGTTCCGGCAGGCGCTCAACTGGGCCATCGACCGGCAGAAGCTCGTCGACGTGGCCTGGAGCGGGCGGGCGGCTCCGGGGACGACCATCCTGCCGCCCGGCCAGTGGGTCGACCCCGACTTCCACTGGCAGCCGCCGGACGACGTCGCCTATCGGTTCGACCCCGCCGAGGCCCGGCGGCAGCTGGACGCCGCCGGCTACCGGGACACCGACGGCGACGGCGTGCGCGAGCACGCCGGGGAGCCCATCACGCTGCGCCTGTGGGCGTCCGCCGAGAGCGTCGAGAACCAGGCGGAGGCTCGGCTGATCGCCGGCCAGCTCGCCGATGTGGGCATCCGCATCCGGCTGGACATCAGCGACACCGGCATCTGGGAGAGCATGGTCTGGAACTACGATGACGGCGAGTACGCTCCCGACTACGATCTCTTCGTCTCCGGCTGGGACGGCTACTTCGACCCGGGGCAGACGCTCAGCACGTTCACGGCCGGCCAGGTCGAGGGGTGGAACGAGCCCTGCTGGGTGGACGCGGAGTACGACCGGCTGTGCGAGGAACAGGCGAGCACGCTCGACGCCGCCGAGCGCCAGCGGCAGATCTGGCGGATGCAGGAGCTCATGTACACGCAGACTCCCGAGGTCGTGCTCACCTACCCGGACTACCTTCAGGCCTACAACACGGCCGACTGGACCGGCTGGACGCGCGTGCTGGGCGACGGGCCGGCCTTCTTCGTGTCGATGCCGGACACGTATCTGAACCTGCGGCCGGTCGCGACGGAGCAGTCCGGCGGCGGCTCGACCCTGTGGATCGGAGCGCTCGCCGCCGCCGCTCTCGTGGCCGCCGGGCTCGGTGTCTGGCTGGTACTCAGGCGGCGCGGGCGGGAGGTCGAGGACGACTAGGCCGGCCGGCGCAGGTGCGAGGCGAGGCAGGGCGGCGGTCGCCGCCCGTCAGGGCCGGAACCGCCGCCTCCCATACCGGTCGAGCAGCTCGACGAGCACCCCGCCGTCCAGGGCGTATGCGGTCACACCGTCCCGGCCGGTCATCGTCCCGGCCTGAAGCATCGCGTTGAGGATCGCCTCCTGCGTCGCCTCTACGGCGGCCTCGAAGAGCGGGTCGATGTACGTCAGCGAGAGCATCTCGACCGGGAATCTGATGGGGCCTGACTGGCCGTAGGCCATGCTTTTGAGGCCGCGGTTCCCGGTAGAGAAGGCGAGCATCAGGTCGCCGCTGTAGGTGCCGCCGCAGGCGCCGAGTAGCGCGATGCCGAGCACCGCTCGGTGCGCGAGGCGGGAGAGCTGCACCGGCAGGAGCGGCGCGTCGGTGGCGACGACGACGATGATCGAGCCGGCGCCGCCGGCAGCCCGCTCCTCCGGCGTCACCGGGACCGGCACGACGTCGTCGCCCAGCAGCTGCCCGACGGGCACGCCGTTCACCTGGAAGCGGGCGCGCTCGCCGTGGTTCGCCTGCACGAGCACGCCGACGGTGAAGGTCTCGTCGCCGCAGTCCGCGAGGCGGGAGGCCGTGCCGCTGCCGCCCTTGAAGTCGTGGCAGATCATGCCGGTGCCGCCGCCGACGCTACCCTCCGGCACCGGGCCGTCCGCTGCCGCGGCCAGCGCTGCGGTGACGTCCTCGGCCTTGACGTGCTGCCCGTTGACGTCGTTCAGGCAGCCGTCCCAGGTCTCGCCGACGACCGGCAGGCTCCAGTAGAGCTGTTCCGAGCCGCGCGCCTCGATCTCGCGGCGCGCCAGGGCGTCGCGGACGACGCCGACGGAGTGAGTGTTCGTCAGCGCGATCGGCGAGGTCAGCAGCCCGGACTCGCGGATCCACTCCAGACCGGTCAGCTCGCCGTTGCCGTTCAGGCGATGGCAGCCGGCGAAGAGGGGCTCCTCGCTGATCTCGCCCTCGTGGGGGACGACCACGGTGACGCCGGTGCGGATGGGGCCGCGGCCGGCGCGGAGCGGCCCCTCGCCCTCGACCAGCGTCGCGTGGCCGACGCGCACCCCGGCCACATCGGTGATCGCGTTCAGCGGGCCCGGACGCCCGAGGCCGAGCTCGATGCCCAGCTCTCGGGCTCTCATGCGCGTCCCGTCACCGGCCCTCACTCCGCCCCGGCCAGGAGCGGCCTTCTCACTCGTCCTCCTGCCGACGCTTGAAGTGCCGCGTCAGGAAGAACATGACGACCAGCATGATGACCACGCCGCCGAGACCGACGGCCAGCCAGCTCCAGTTGACCAGCGGCTGGTCTTCCGCGACCGCCGCGACCTTGGGTTCGACGAAGCGGTACGTGTCGATGTTGTTGTAGCTGTAGATCACCGTGCCTTCCTGCCCACCCGGCGCCTCGCTCGGCACGTGCACCCAGCCCTGCCACTTGTCCGTGTTGAACGCCTCCAGCTGGTAGGGATAGGCGAGGATCGCGTAGGCGGCGCCCTGGTAGAAGATCTCCTGCATCCGCTGCACGATCGGGATGCGCTCCGCCTCGTCGATCGTCGTGATCTGCTCGGCGTTGAGCTCGGTGTACTCGGGATCCGTCCACAGGCAGTCGTTCCAGCCCTCGATCTGCTGCGGCGTGTAGATGTCGACGATGAAGTTGGGATCGACGTCCTGCACCCAGTACCAGATGAACAGGTCCCAATCGGGCGTGTACGTGTCGCCGGTGTAGGAGTACTGATAGTTGATCAGCGTGCCGGCGTCGATGACCTGCAGGTTCAGCTTGATGCCGACGTCCTTGAGCCAGCCCACGATGAGCTTGGCGGCTGTCTGGTTCTGCACCGAGTCGGTGGTGGCGTAGAAGCGGAGCGCGAGCTTCTTGCCCTCTTTGGTCTCGCGGAATCCGTCGCCGTCGGTGTCCTTGTAGCCGGCCGCGTCGAGGATCTCGTTGGCCTTGGCCGGGTCGAACGAAAAGGCCTGGTCGGCCGGCGGCTCCCAGTGGTACTTCGAGTACGGGACGATGAGCGACGACCCCGGGGTCGCATACTGCTGGTAAGCGACGTCTACGACCTTCTGGCGGTCGACCGCCCAGTTGACCGCGGTACGGAACTCGGGGTCGAGCAGTACCGGGTTGCCCTTCGAGTCCGGGCTGTCGTAGGAGTTCATCGCGAGTTCGATGAAGTTCCACGACGTGGACTGGCTGGTGGTGATGCCTTCCTCGCCGCTCAGCGGCCTGAACTGCGCCGGCGGGATGTCGACGGCGCCGTCGATGGTGCCCAGCTTGAGGTCCTGCGCCATCGTGTCGGGGTTGGTGTAGAGCTCGAAGACGACTTCGTCGACCTTGGGCGTGCCGCCCCAGTAGGTCGGGTTCGCCTCGAAGCGGACGAACTTGCCCTTCTGCCACTCGACGAGTTGGAACGGCCCGTTGCCGACGATCGGCGGCTTGTTCGGGTAGCTGGTGGTCGCCGCCTTGCCGCTGACCTTGCTCCAGACGTGCTCCGGCAGGATGGGGACGACCATCCGGAGCATGTTCGCCTTGGGGGCGCTGGTGGTGACCTTGACGTGCGTGTCGTCGATCACCTCGGCGCCGGTGATGCCGTTGGTGTAGGTGGAGAGGTTCAGGAGCTCGTTGTCGACGATGTAGTTGAAGGTGAAGGCGACGTCGCGGGCCGTGACGGGAGTGCCGTCCTGCCACACGGAGTCGTCGCGGATGGTGAAGGTCCATTCCTTGCCGTCCTCGGACACCTCCCATGCGGTCGCGAGCTCGGGCCGCGGCTCCAGGTCCTTGGAGTCGAAGCCGACGAGGAAGTCGTAGTTCATGTGCCAGAACATGTAGTCGATGCCCTGGATGCCGATGAACGGGTTCAGGTTGTCCGGCTCCTGCACCATGCCGATGTGCAGCGTGAGCTTCTCGTTGGGCGCCGCGCTGGAGGCAGCGGCCTGGGCGCCGCCGGCCGCTGCCGCCACGAGCAGAAGTACCGCGAGGATCATCGACACCTTCGGAAGCACGCCTGCCTGCCGAGTGCGAACTGCCATGCTGATCCCCCTGTGCATTCAGATCGGCGGCGCCAGGCGCCGATTCCGTGTGGGCAGACAATAGGAACCGGCCGCTTGGGCGTCAAGGCAAGGCGCGCGGCGAAGCCGGTCCGCCGGTCACCGCGCCAACGGGCAGACGTGTTCCACTTGCGTCGCCGAGCTGCCATAGTCGCATACGTGGAACGAGGGCGCAGTCAATGAGCGGGTGTGCACGCCGGGTGCAGCACACCAACCAGAGCCGGGAGACCGAACGTGCCTCGTGAGGCGCAGGCGTCCCAGTCCGTCGCGGCCCTGCTCGAAGCCAGCAGTACTATCGCCTACGCGCGCTTCACCCGTGAGGGCGTGCTGCGCAGCGCCAACCCACGCTTTCGCGGCCTCATCGCGCAGACCGGCGACGACGCGCTCCTGACCGAGCTGGTCGTGGAAGGGCAGCGTGACGAAGTGGCGCATCTGCTGCGCGGCGGCGACCTGCCCTCCGCGCCGGGCAACCTGCACGTGGCCGTCGCCGACCAGACACCGACCACCCTGCTCGCCACCTGGGCGTGGGACGGCGACGAACTGGTCCTGCTCGGGGAGAGCCCCGTCGCTGACCTTGAAGCGACCCAGGCGGCGCTCTTCAGGCTCAACGGCCGCGTCTCGGAGCTCGCGCGCGAGAACGCCAAGAAGAGCGCCCAGCTGGAGAGGGCGCTCGACGACCTGCGTGAAGCGCAGGCGATGCTCGTGCACCGTGAGAAGATGGCGGCGCTCGGCCAGATGACCGCGGGTGTCGCGCACGAGCTGAACAACCCCCTCGCGTACGTCAAGAACAACCACTACCTGGTGAGTCAGGGGGTCCGGGAACTGCTCGAGCTGATCAATCTCTTCGGCGAAGGACTCGACACGCTCGAGTCGACGCAGCCGGAGCTCTTCGATGCCATCATGCAGCGGATCCAGGACGTCGACCTGCCGCGTCTTGGGGAGCGGTTGCCGCGGCTCCTCATGTCGGTCGGCGAGGGTCTCGACCGGTCGATCGGGCTGGTCAAGGGTCTGCGCACGTTCTCGCGTCTGGACGAAGCCGAGGTCAAGACCGTCGATCTCAACGAGTCGTTGCGCTCGGTCGTGGAGTTCGCCGGCTTTCTGATGAAGGAGAACGACACTGCGTTCAGCGCCGGCTACGGCGAGCTGCCGCCGGTCGTCTGCGCCCCCGGCCAGCTCAATCAGGCGGTCATGAACGTTCTCACGAACGCCGTGCAGGCCGCCGGTCCCGGCGGAGCCGTTCGCCTGACCACGTTGGTCGCCGGCGGTGAAGCGCTCATCAGCATCGCCGACGATGGCCCGGGTGTGCCCGAGGAGTTCGTCGACCGTGTCTTCGACCCGTTCTTCACGACGCGTCCGGTGGGTGAGGGCACCGGCCTCGGATTGAGCATCGCCCACACCGTGGTCGCGGAGCACGGTGGGCGCATCACGCTCGGGGACGCTCCCGGCGGGGGCGCGGTCTTCACCATCCATCTGCCTCTCGAGGAAGGAGTGCCGCATGGCGGCTGAGCCGATGAACCCACTCTTCGCCGCCAAGCTCGGTCAGCGCGAGGTCGAGCGGCGGTCAGGTGACGCAGCCGGTCCGGGCGCGGCTGCGAGCGACGAGTGGCCCCGCGTGCTCGTCGTCGACGACGAGCCGGAGATCACGCGCTCGGTGGCCGAACTGCTCGAACGCGACTGCGACGTGCTCACCGCCGACTCCGCCGATGAGGCGCTCGAGCTGCTCGAAGAC
>Ga0172369_10002384_pt1 | contig 25929 bp, 21 predicted proteins | sample LakKiv25m_FD_114539 | JGI IMG/M metagenome (GOLD analysis project Ga0172369, IMG submission 114539) | Freshwater microbial communities from Kabuno Bay, South-Kivu, Congo - kab_022012_11.25m | ecosystem: Environmental > Aquatic > Freshwater > Lake | place: Democratic Republic of the Congo...
ATCATATCAAACTTCAACAAAAAACTCAACCAATACGGTTGAGTTTTGTGGTCCGAGTGGGAATCGCCCATGCACCAGAGCACAGCTCGGTGCAGGGCGCCCCGCAGTGAGCTATGCTCTACTGCTGGGGCGAACCCTTGAATTAGTGCCGCTGGCCGGAATCGAACCGGCACGATCTTGCGATCAACAGATTTTAAGTCTGTCGTGTATACCAGTTTCACCACAGCGGCTTAGTGAATCGTGCAAAAATTATAGCATAACCTAAAAAATATTTCAACCCCCCTTAACGACCTCATGACGCACTCAAATCACAAATTTAAATCTTCTTCGGGAAAACCACAGACAAAACAATTGACGCCCCCAAAGCCAGCATAATAATGGCAAAGGATATTATTGACGAAATATGAACATCAAAAATACCGGACAACATTTTGGCGCCAATAAAAAATAAAATAAATGCCAAACCTTTTTGCAAATGATGAAAACGATGTAAAATATTTTCCACCAAAAAAAACAAAGCCCGCAAACCCATAATGGCAAAAATATTGGAAGTAAAAACAATAAACCAGTGTTGAGAGATAGCAAAAACCGCCGGAATAGAATCGACGGCAAAAATTATATCAGTAAACTCTACCAAAACTACAGTCAAAAACAAAGAGGTAAAGAAAAATTTACCGTTTTCCTTAAGCCAAAATTTGCCCCCATGATTACTATTGGTAAAAGGCAAAAGCTTGTGGGCCAATTTAATTATTTTATTATTTTTAAAATCAACATGCTCTTCTTTTTTATCGCGCAATAATTTTATACCGGTGTAAATCAAAATTGCGCCAAAAATATAAAGCACCCAATAAAATTGGTGAATAATATAAGCCCCGGCAGTAATAAAAGCCCCGCGAAAAACAATTGCTCCCAAAATTCCCCAAAATAAAGCTTTGTGATGGTATTTTTCTTCCAGCTTGAAGTAGCTGAAAATCAACATTATCACAAATAAATTATCCACTGATAACATTTTTTCCGTTACATAGGCGCTCAAAAATTCGGCTGCCAATTCCTTGCTCAAAAAAAGAAAAACCAAAAAACTAAACGCCACAGATATGGCTATCCAAAATATGGACTGTATTAACGCCTCTTTAAATTCTATTCTGTGGCTCCGGCGGTTAAAATAACCCAAATCTACTGCCAGAAAACCAACAATGATTACACTAAATAATATAAATAAATAACTTTCATTAGACATAAATAATTTTTCACCACTTAATTTCTTTAATACTATTTTTTAAATTAAGCCATCGCGCCAAGACGAATAATAAATCGCTTAAACGGTTCAGATATTTTTTAATCCCCGCGCCAACAACATAATTCTCACTCAATTTAATAACACACCTTTCGGCCCGACGACAAATTGCCCGCGCATAAAAACTATAGGTCGCGGCTTCGGAACCGTTTGGCAGAATAAAATTTTTCAATCTTGGCAATTCGCTCTCCATTCTGTCTATCCATTTCTCTAATTTCTTAATTTCTAAATTTCCTAATTTCTTTATCTTAATTCCACTAGCTTGTAGCGCCGCAAGATTTGAACCAATCACAAAAAGATTTTTTTGGATATCAATTATTTTCTTTTTCTCAACTTTAAAATCATCTTCGATTTCCTCAATCAAAACTCCTAAAAACACATTCAACTCATCCACTTCCCCAATCGCTTCCATTTCTAAACAAGACTTTGAAACACGCTTCCCGCCGAGCATAGAAGTCATTCCTTTATCTCCGGTTTTGGTGTAAATCTTAGTCATATATCATAAATCATAAAACTTGAATCACTTAACATTAAACCATAAAATAATTTTTTTATCAACAATCACTCAACCAGCAGTTATTTGTAATCCACTGGCCGCGCCACGCTCCAAACAATCTCAAACATTGATTTTAAAATGTTTGCCAACACCTGGCTTTCAATTAAAGCGATCATCCGCTGTTGTTTTTTTGGCAAAGCTACTACTACTTTATTTTCATAAATATTTAATTCCCCGCCAAACTCCAACAACCCCTTGGCCTGTTCGCGCGTTACCCAGCGATAAATTGTATAAGGCGAAGACCGATAATTTTTAATCCACGCTCGACCCTGAGGCGTGTCTAATAGTAGTATTCTTTCTTTAATTTTTAATTTATTTCTCTGCCGATTATAATTCTTGGCCCAATCCCAAAACTGCGGATCTTGCCAGCTTTCCACATCAGTCACCGAAAGAATTTCAGTCTTGCTTTGTAAACTTTCTTCAAACAAAGCAGTTATGCCTTTTACTCCTTCTTGATACCTAATTGCCGGCTTATCTTGCACTTTGTATAAAGATAATAATTCCGGCAATAACCCTTCGGCTTTTTCTGCTCGTTTTTCCCAAGCGCTTTTTTTATTCTTTATATATTGCACAAAATTGCGCGGATGCTCGGCCACATATTTCATTTTTTTGCTATTGTCCCGCGCCAAACTTACCAAGCCCCACATACCTAATTTTTCCAACACCACATAACCCAAGGTGCGGGTAATTTTGGCTTTCTTAGTAATTTCCGAAACTGTGGAGGGACCCAATTCCAACAAAGCCACATAAATTTTGGCTTCGTCCTCATTAAACCCAAATTCTTTTAAAGTTTGTTCGTTAAGCATACAAACATATTATAACACAAATTCTAAATTTTGTCAAAAAATTATTACAAAACATATATGTGGATAATTTTAAAGCTAAAATATAATAAATTTTAATAATCTAAATGTATATTAATCTTGACCAAAAATTCATATTCCTTTATAATTCATTGTTGCGCTCAAAGCCAAGGGGTTTGGCGGCAAGCGTAACCGTTCTTTACATTGGAGGTAATCATGGACTTCATCGTCCACGTGATCGAGAAAGCTCTTGGATTTTTGTTGGCTATTATCACTATACTTTGTCTCCTTGGAGGATTCGAGGTTGGTAAAACTAGCCTGCAGAGAAGTAGACAGGGTCTGCCACCACGAAACTGGATTGAAGGGGTGAGTCACCTACTTTATAAGTTGTTCTTAAAATACCTGGAAAGGAAATAGGAGACTGACCATGGATCTGATTAGCTTACTCGTGGGCTTCGTTTTGGGCATTTTCTGGACCCTGGGCTTCGGCCTCGGCTTCAAAATGGCTGGCGCCGTCAGAAGGTACAGACAGGGTCTTCCCCCGCGTGACAACTTCGAATGGAATGTCTTCGAAGTTTTCAAGGAGGGAATCGAAAAGGAGAAAAAAGGGAGGACAAAGACCTAATGGGATTGGTCGCCCCGCGTCTGCCGGCGCGTCAGCCCGGCATCTCTCTTTGGTAGCTACAAAAGAGTAAAACAAAATCTGCCTCATCAGCAGATTTTGTTTTTTAAATTTTTTACATCTGCGTGGTCTGCGTCATCTGCATAGAAATCTGCGACATCTGTGTTTTAAGAACATCCGAGCGACTCCCCGCAATTCAAACACTTATAACACGCGCCATTTCTAACTGTTATATGTCCGCAAGTGGGACAGGCCGGAGCATCACCCATCATATTGCTTAAAGCCGCGTCTGACGCGTTTACAGGCTTAGTCTCCAAAGTCGGCAATGTGGCCTGATTCTTATCAATCACCCCATTATCACCAACACTCGTTTTCGTATTTTCGTATTTTTCGTTGTTAGTATGTTCTAATTCAATAGTTTCCTGAGCCGGACTATTCTCTGCCAGTTTCGCCATATTCTCAAATTTATTTTTTTGAATTCCTTTGGGCGGCACTTGTACAAAATCTGTACGCCCCAAATATTCCATACCCAACACGCGGAAAACAAAATCAATAATGGAATTGCAATTTTTTACATTGGGATGATCGGTAAAACCGGCCGGAGCAAAACTGGTAAAGAGAAAATTTTCTACATATTTTTCCAAAGGCACACCATACTGCAAGCCCATAGACACGGAAATGGCAAACATGTTGAGTAGCGAACGAACCGTGGCGCCCTCTTTATACATATCAATAAAAATTTCAGCCAATTTCCCATCCGGATATTCGCCAGTGCGCAACCAAACTTGTTGATTGCCCACTTTGGCCGCCACCGTAATACCGCCACGCTTGGCCGGCAATTTTCTTTTTTCACCATGCAAATAAACGCGCCGTTCTGTCACTGTGCCATCTTTGGCATAAGATTCCATTGGTGATTTTAAGCCTGTATGATTGCTTAAAATTTCACTGGCCTGGCGAATAGCCTCATCCATATCATCGGTTGGCACCATCTTCACCACTTCCCTAATCTGTTCTTGCGAAACAACAACTGGTTTTTCTTCCGTGTTCTCCTTTTTTTCTGTGTCATCTGTGTTTGATTTATCCCCTTTATTCTTGGAGGTGGTGGACAATGGCTGGCTGAGTTTACACCCATCACGATAAAGCGCCACAGCTTTTAAACCCATTTTCCAAGATTGATCATAAGCATATTTTACATCTTCAATCGTAGCCTCATTGGGCATATTTATAGTTTTGGAAATAGCGCCGGAAAGAAAAGGCTGTACTGCCGCCATCATTTTAATATGGCCCATAAATTGAATAAACCGCTGGCCTTTTTTGCCATTTTTATTGGCAGTATCAAACACACCATAATGTTCAATTTGTAAATGCGGGGCACCTTCAATAGTCATGGTACCGCAAACATATTCATTGGCTTCATTTATTTGCTCGTCGCTAAAGCCCAAGCCTTTTAACAAATTAAAATTAGGATCATGTAATTGGCCATTGGCAAAACCGGCGCGTTTTAAACAATCTTCACCCAAAGTCCAAACATTAAAGGCAAATTTAATTTCAAACGCACCTTTCAAAGCTTTGTTTACACTTTTAATATCTTCATCACTAAAGCCTTTGGCTTTCAAGCTCTTTTCATTTATGTGAGGGGCAGCGGTAATGTCAGCCGTACCGCGCATATAATTTAAAATGTCAGTAATGGCGCTTTCGCTATAACCCAAATTTTTAAGAGCAGCCGGCACTGCTTCATTAACAATGCGAAAATATCCACCACCGGCCAATTTTTTAAATTTAACCAAAGCAAAATCCGGCTCCACACCCGTTGTAGCACAATCCATAAGGAGGCCAATGGTACCGGTGGGTGCCAGCAAAGTGGTTTGCGCATTTCTAAACCCAAATTTTTCACCCATGGCCAAAGTTTCATTCCAACTTTCGCGCGCCGCGGCCAATAAATAAGCCGGGGCATACTTGGGATCAATACCACGAGGCGCCACTGCTAATTTTTCATATTCATTCTCCTCGGCCTTAAAAGCCGCTCGACGATGATTGCGCATTACGCGTAACATTTCTTCGCGATTATATTCAAACTTGGGAAATGGCCCCAGCATTTTAGACAATTCAGCGCTGGTTTTATAACTTTCCGCGGTCATTAAGGCTGTTACTGAACCAGCAAAAGCATAAGCATCCTCAGATTCATAAGGCATACCGGCCATCATCATTACCGAACCAATATTGGCATAACCCAAACCTAAGGTGCGAAAATCATAACTGCCCTGGGCAATTTCTTTACTTGGAAATTGCGCCATTAGCACGCTAATTTCCAGTACTGTGGTCCACACACGCACGCCATGTTTAAATTCGTCCACCAAAAAATATTTTTTATCGACATCAAAAAACTTTAATAAATTTAAAGACGCCAAATTGCAAGCCGTGTTATCCAAAAACATATATTCAGAACACGGATTAGAGGCATTAATGCGTCCTGATTCGGGACAAGTATGCCAATCATTAATGGTGCCATCAAATTGCACACCCGGATCAGCGCAAGCCCAAGCCGCAAAAGAAATCTTTTCCCACAATTCGCGCGCCTTAATGGTTTTGCAAACACTGCCATCTGTGCGCCAGGTTAAATTCCAAGAAGCATCATGCTCTACTGCTTCCATAAACTTATGGGGAATGCGAATAGAATTATTGGAATTTTGCCCGGCCACGGTTTGATAAGCCTCGCCTTCGTAGTCGGCCGGATAACCCGCCGCGATTAAAGCCGCCACTTTTCTTTCTTCCTTAACTTTCCATTCCACAAACTGTTCAATGTCCGGATGATCTACATCCAAAATTACCATCTTGGCCGCGCGCCGCGTGGTGCCGCCAGACTTAATGGCGCCAGCCGCGCGATCGCCAATTTTTAACCAACTCATTAAGCCGGAAGAAATGCCACCACCTGATAATGGTTCGCCATTACCGCGCAAATTGGAAAAATTGGTACCAGTGCCAGAACCGTACTTAAACAAGCGTGCCTCGCGCACCCACAAATCCATAATACCGCCTTCATTTACCAAATCGTCATGAACTGACTGAATAAAACAAGCATGGGGCTGAGGATGAGAATAGGCATCTTTTGATTTGGTCATTACTCCGGTGTCGGGGTCCACAAAATAATGCCCTTGTGAACCAGAATTAATGCCATATGCCCAATGCAAACCAGTATTAAACCACTGTGGAGAATTGGGTGCCGCCATTTGCTTAATTAACATTACCACTAATTCATCGTAAAAAACCTGCGCGTCCTCGGGGCTGGCAAAATAACCATACTTTTCTCCCCAATATCGCCAAGTACCGGCCAACCGGTGCGCCACTTGCTTTACGCTGGTTTCGGATCCAAGCACGGGAGATCCGTCCGCGTTTAGCTGGGCTGTACCATCCGCATTATATTGCGGCACACCGGTTTTACGAAAATATTTTTGGGCCACAATATCAGTGGCTACTTGCGACCAACTTGCAGGAATTTCCAAATTTTTCATTTCAAACACCACAGTGCCATCTGGCTCGCGAATTACAGATTCGCGACGTTCATATTCTACCATTTCAAAAGGACTTTTATCGGCAACCGAAAATACACGCCCAAAACGCAGGCCATTTACCTGATCATAATTAAATTGAGGATTGGTTTCTTGCCCAAAATGAATTTTGGTAAGCTGTTGAGAGTCGACAGGAGACATAAAATAAATTGCTAAATGGTTAAATTGTTAAATGGCTAACATCTTTACTGACTACAGTGTGTAGCACAGCAATTTAGCAATTTAACAATATAACAATTTAACCCTTGGCCATTAAACAAGACCTCAGAATTTTAGCAATAAAACCATTAATGAGCAAATTAAACAATCAACATTCTCTCCCCACCTTTTCCCCACCCCGGATCATATCCTTTCAATCCTTATACGCTCCAATCACTATCCGTGTTATTCGTGGCGCGAAGCGCATTTGTGATATCTCAATTTAGATAAAAAAACGCCTCTTACTCAACTCGTCTTAGGCGTTATCCTCCGCCTCCTTAAACACTACATATAGTGTTTGAACTATTTATCAGACCACAATATATTGTGTTTGATTGACAAGCATAGCATATTATACCATGCACCAAAACCACTGTCCAAATTATTTACCGACACTAGGTTTTTAACTAAACTGAGCCATTAATTCAATGGCTATAATTTTGGTGTGAAATAGTTATCCACAGGACTTCGCTAAAGCTGCACCCTGTAAACTTTTTTTATTAAAAAACCCACCAATTTCTGGTGGATTTTTACTCTTGTATAGACGAACTATTGCAAAGTGATTATCTTGCCATTCTGAAATTCTTTAACACTGTATTTAGCATCAGTCACATCTCCATTCTTATCAAAATTATAAGTGTCAGCCAGACCATGATAATCCTGCAAATTATAAAGTTCGGTTTTAATTTTTTCAGAATCAGTCCCAACTTCATTCATAATTTGCGCCAAAATTTTTACGGCATCATATGCCCGAGGTGCATAAGTATTCATATCATCATTACCAACAATTTGTTTTACTGATTGTAAAAAATTATCTGATAGAATATTGTTATCTGCCACCGCATATCTAACTCCATTAGCTGCTTCACCAACTTTTTGTGGAATAGTAGGATCATCCCAAACATCTCCACCTAAAATTGGTGTTTTAACACCTAATTCAGCCAGCTGTTGTAAACCAATTACACCACTTTCTGTGTGACTAGGAAAATATATAATTTCTGGATCAGCAACTTTAATCTTGGTAATGGATGAACGCAAATCTCTAGATGATTTAGGTATGCCTTCTTCTGCTACCACCTGCCCACCCAATTCTTGCAAACGCTGTTTAAACACATCTTTAATACCAATACTCCATTCGCTATCTGAATTATAAAGTATGGCAATTTTTTTCTTCTGTAATTGATTAGTTACATACTCAGCCACAAACTTACCTTGAAAAGTATCTGAGGGAATTAAACGAAAAACATAATCACCAGCTGAAGATATTTTAATACCGGTAGACGCTGGGGATAACAATATTACTTTATTAGATTCTGTTACTGGCGCTATTGTCAAAGTCTCTCCCGAACAGATACCGCCCACAATTGCCGTTACCTTATCAATATTAATTAATTTATTAACTGCTAAAGTTGATTCTTTTGGCCCGCAACCTCCATTCTCATAAACCATCTCCAATTTTCTACCTTGTATGCCACCGGCTTGATTAACTTCATTAACTGCCACCTCGGCTGCAGCTTTAACTACTACCCCCAAACTAGACACATCGCCTGTTAAAGGACCCACAAAACCAATTTTGATTGGCTCTTTCACAATTGTATTTTTGGTTTGACTACAACCAAAACCAATAAAAATAATTGTTAAACAAATGATTAACACTAATGATATTTTTTTCATAGAACAAAAATAAATTAATAAAATCCGACCTTTAATAATTAATCCTACCAATATATTAAATCATCGTCAATAATTTTTACTAAAAATATATTATAATTATTATTTGTCAATTTTTGTCTAATTTTAGTTAAATTTATGCATAATTTAAATTTTATTCTGTGTCAAAAAATTTGACAAGACAATATTTTGGCTGTATAATCATACTGTTAATACACACTAAATTTTCTTTAAGAATTCCTCTCCTTGGATAAGGAGATAAACCGTCAAATATGTTAAACATAAACCTCACTCTCCAAAACCTTGGTTTAAATGATAAAGAAACCAGTATTTACCTGGCGCTTTTGGAATTGGGGAGTGGTACGGTGCAAGAAGTGGCCAAAAAATCTGGTGTTAAACGCACCAACATCTACAACTTCATCGGCCCATTAAAAGAAAAAGGCATTGTAAACGAAGTAACTGAAGACGAAAAAATAATTCTCATTCCAGAAAATCCACAAGTACTGGTAAAGCGCGCAGAAAATAATTTTCACGAAATAAAAACCGCCCTGCCCGAGTTAATGGGCATTTTCAATACGCCCGGCAATAGGCCAAAAGTAAGATATTACGAAGGCACTGAAGGTCTGCGCCGTGGATGGGATGATTTACTTGAAACCCAAACCAAAAATGCTAAGGTCTATGCTTTTTCTGATTATGAAAAAATGTTCGGCCAATTCCCCGCCGACTGGCTCTGGTATGTGCCCGAAACACGCGTCAAAAAAGGCATTTTCTTTTATTGTGTGGCCAAAGACGGTACACAAGGTAAAAAGATAAAAGCTAAAGACAAAAAACAAATGCGTGAGACAAAACTATTTAAGGACTTACAACTGGATACAGAAATAAATATTTATGACAATAAAGTACTCTTAATGAGTTTCCGTAAACCTTATACTGCCATTATTATTGAGGATCAAGCCATTGCCGTGTCTATGAAAAGCATTTGGCAGGGGTGGTGGGAGAAGCTAAGGAATTAAATAAACTGTATCTTGTAAATACAGCTTTAAAAGGATACAATAGTGTAGTAGAAAGTACAAAGTATAAAGATTGGACTAAACCTTTCTACTTTCTACTTTATACTTTCTACTGTTATGACCATAACTTCCAATGAACAAAATAACGACACTGAGGAACGCGTTGTCAAACCCCAAGCCGTGGACGAAGAAACTCTAATTGAAATTACCCTGCGCCCACAATGTTTGGGCGAATTTGTCGGCCAAGAACATATTAAACAACCTTTAAAAATTTCTATTGAAGCGGCCAAAAAACGTAGTGAACCAATTGAACATGTTTTGCTTTATGGCAACCCAGGCTTGGGTAAAACTACCCTCGCTAATATTATTGCCAAAGAAATGGGCGCAAATATTAAAGTCACGGCCGGTCCAGCATTAGAACGCGTGGGCGATTTAGCTGCCATACTTTCCAATTTAAATGAAGGTGATGTTTTGTTTATTGATGAAATTCACCGCATGAACAAAACCATCGAGGAAGTGCTTTATTCGGCAATGGAAGATTTTGTCATTGATATAATTATTGGCAAAGGTCCGGCCGCGCGCACCATGAGAATGCCTTTGGAACGCTTTACTTTAATTGGCGCGACCACCAAAATGAGTTTGCTTTCTGGACCGCTGCGCGATCGCTTTGGTCATGTGTTTCATCTGGATTTTTATGAGCCTGCCCATATAGAAACTATTGTGGATCGCAATGCCAATATTTTGGAAGTGAAAATTGAATCTGAGGCCAGCAAAACTATTGCTGAACGTTCTCGCCGCACCCCGCGCGTAGCCAATAGATTACTAAAAAGAGTCCGCGATTATGCTGAGGTAAAACACAATGGCAAAATTGATAAAAATGTTACTGAACAGGCGCTGGAAATGCTTAATGTTGATGAATATGGACTGGATGAAGTAGATAGAAAAATTTTAAATACTATTATTGACAAATTTAACGGCGGGCCAGTGGGTTTAAATACTTTGGCTGCGGCCATTGCCGAAGAAATGGATACCATTGAAACTATTTACGAACCATATTTATTGCAAATAGGCATGCTGGAGCGCACGCCACGAGGAAGAAAGGCAACTAAGACGGCGTATGAACACCTGGGAAAGTCAGGCAAGTTTAGAGAACAGAAAGAGTTGTTATAATTGCAAAATGCAAATTTCAAATTGCAGAATGCCAATTGGCCATTTTGAAATTTGAAATCTGAAATTTGAAATTAATTATATGTTAACTCTCCCTCTCTATATCTTCCTCTTCATTTACTTCGCTTTTCTGGCAATCTTCGCCATTTTTTCGCTAATCAACTTTTATCACATCCTAACTACAGGTACTTTTACCTTAAACAGTTTTGTCATTACTTTTTTTGTTTTCTCTCTAACAGTGTTAACCTTGTATTTTACTTACAGCTTGCTCAATAATATTGACTGGCAAACTGAAGTAGTTCTATTTAACAGTAGTTGGATAACCAATATTTTTACCTTTTAATCTATGTCAGTAAGTGATTTTATTAAACAAAAAACTTATGAAAAGGTGGAGTACCTCTTGCGCCGCCATCCCATAACTTTTTTGTCCAAATTTTTTCTTTTTTTAATTTTATTGTCCATCCCAATAATTGTTTACTTCTTATTTATTACACTTTTTGCAGATTTACTGGCCAGTGAAATCATTTTTGCTTTGGCAGTACTTTTGGCTAGCGTTTATTATTTAAGCATAATTCTATTTTTCTATACACAGTTCGTGGTTTTTTATTTGGATATTTGGATTGTCACCAATGACCGCATTATTGATGTATACCAGCACGGGTTATTTTCACGCACCATCTCCGAATTTGATCTCTATCGCATTCAAGATGTTACTGTGGAAATTAAAGGCCTGTTCGCCTCGCTTTTTAATTACGGCATTGTCAATATTAAAACCGCTTCAGGCAATGCCAACATTACTTTCTACAACATTCCCAATCCCAACGAAGTGCGTGAGACTTTAGTGCAATTGGCAGAAGATGACAGGAAATACCACCATGCATAATATCCACAAAAACACTAAAACACAAAAACACTTGTGCCAAATATTTCTTCAAATATCTTACCTACATTAATCATTTACGTCGTGACTATTAATTTAGTCACGTTCATTTATTTTGGCTGGGATAAAATGCGTTCGGAAACTGCTAAAGCCCGCCGTATACCGGAAAAGATACTTTGGTTATTAACTTTAATTGGTGGCTCAGTCGGCGCGCTTTCCGGCATGCATCTTTTCCGCCACAAAACCAAAAAACTTTCTTTCCAAGCAGGCATTGCTGTTATTCTCTGCTTGCAAATTTGGTTAATTTACTGGCTAACGGATTAATGGCCATTCAGTTTACAACAAAACCCGCCTCATCAGCGGGTTTATTATTTGTGTTATCTGTGGCCCTCAAGGGGCATCTGTGAAATCCTCGCCGCTTATTCGCCCGCCCGTCCACTATACTCGCCTGTCTCAGTATTCACCAAAATTTCTTCACCTTCTTTAATAAAAATTGGACCATAAACAATCAAACCATTATCCATAATCAGCTCTTTGGTTACATTGCCAGAAGCTGTATCACCGCGAACTGCCGGAGGAGCGGTTTTAACTGTGTATTGAATTTTCTTGGGCAAATTCATAGCCACCACGCGTCCCTCAAAAGTAGCCATTACCACTTCCAAGCCTTCTTTCAAATATTTTATATCTTCACCCAAAAGATCATTGTCCACATCCACCGTTTCATAACTGGTGTTGTTCATAAAAGAACAAGCATTATCACCTTTGTACAAAAACTGCATATTCACATATTCCACTTGCACCGAGTCTACACTTTCGCCACTTTTATAAGTAATTTCAATGGTTTTGCCATTAGAAATCCCCTTCATTTTAGTTTTAGTAAAAGCCGAACCCTTACCCGGATTAACAAACTGAGCAAAAGTTACTACATATAATTCGCCATTATTGCGAATTACTGCGCCTTTACGAATATCGGTAGTATCTCCCATAAAAAAGTTGATTAGTTTAATAGTTTAATAGTCTCTTAAAAAACTAATAAACTAATAAGCCAATTAACTATTAAACAACTTTGACGCCGGTAATGTTATCACATTATTTATCTCTTGTAAACCCCCCAAATACATAATCAATCGGTCTACTCCCAACGCTCCACCCGCGGCTTTCGGCATAACTTCTAAAGCCTCAATAAACTCCTTATCAATGTCAAACACATCTTTGCCCTGTGCTCGACGTTCAACTATTTCGGCTTCCAAACGCTTTTTTTGTTCTTGGGCATCAGTAAGTTCAGAAAAAACATTGCATAATTCCAAACCATTAACATAAGCTTCAAATCGCTCGGCATATTTATTATCATCTTTTGCTAATTGAGAAAGCGAAGCCATTTTGGCCGGATAATTATAAACAATCACTGCACCCATTTTTGCCAATTCTGGTTCAATTTGATTTAAAAATATACGATAAAATAATTCTTCATAACTTTCATTCTCGCTGGCATTGTACCCTTTCTCTTTGCACAACTTCAACATACTTGCTTCATCCAAATAATCATCTAAATTAACATTTACAAACTTTGCCCACAATTCCTTCATGCTCACTCTCTCAAACTCGCATTTTAAGATTTGAAATTTGAAATTTGAAATTCTTAATTTCTCAATAATATAATTGCACAAATCTTGAGTGTCTTCCATCAACTTCTCATAACTCACTCCCACCCTATACCATTCCAACATCGTAAACTCTGGATTATGCGTGCCCCCAAAACTCTCTTGATCGCGAAAGCACTTGCCCAAATAAAAAATTTTATTCCAGCCAGCGGCCAGCATTTTTTTCATGGTATATTCTGGCGAAGTATGTAAATAGCCGCCAAACTCTTGCCCGCGTTCATCATGAATATTTATTTTCATTGGTGATAAGTTTAGTTCTTGGCCCGGTAGTTTAACAATAGTCGGCGCCTCAACTTCCATAAAACCCTGCTCCCAAAACCACTCACGAATCAATTTCAAAATCTGGAATCGCAATTCCAGATTTTTTTTATTTTGTTGCAGATGTGTTAAATGAGACATATGAACAACATCATAATGCCTGAAAAAACAGCCCTTGTCAATATTTTGTATTCACCCTGTGAAATAGCCGTCCCCTCAAGGGGCGGCTCCGTCCTGCTTGCTTCAAAGCAGGCAGAGACGGATTTCACAGGGTAAAAAGCAAAAAATCCCCGAAGGGATTTTCCGCCATACAGTATTTAGGGCTATTTTGGTTAATTTAACCCCGAGCGGTAGACCAGATTCGAACTGGCGACCTTCTCCTTGGCAAGGAGACGTTCTAGCCAACTGAACTACTACCGCACAGCATTACTGCCGTGCGTAGGCTAATTATAGCACAATACGTTAGACAGTACAATGTGGATAACATTATACCACAAAAGGCTATAATTGCAAGCCTTTGTTGCGGAGCCCGGACTCGAACCGGGAACCTCCGGGTTATGGGCCCGGCGAGCTGCCAATTGCTCTACCCCGCGTCGTAAAATTAAAGTAAGAATAGTATATAACTAAGGGTAATAATTGTCAACCCCGTTTGCTCTATATTCCTTATTCCTTACTCCTTTTATGTGTTATAATACTTTATACAACACCACAAATATGCCTCACCTAAAACTCTTATTAAAACATTCGGCTATACAAGCAGCAACTGCACCCACAGACAAAAATATCGCTGAAAAAATTTTTAGTATTTCTAAACTTAAAACTCCGACGGCCTTAAAACAATTTGGTGTCAGCGCCAAAACCGGCCTAAGTTTGTCTGAAGTCCGCCATCGGCTGTACAAATACGGAAAAAATGAAGTGGCTAAAGAAAAAAAGAACCCCTGGTGGCTAATATTATTAAAAAATTTGAAAGACCCCTTAAGCCTATTGCTTTTGGCTTTAGCAATAATTTCTTTTCTTACTCATGACCTGCGTGCCACCATTATGATTGGCGCCATGATAATTTTAAGCACCACCCTGCGCTTTTTTCAAGAAATTAAAGCCGACAAAGCCGCACAAAAACTGCAAGCCATGGTGCGCACCACTGCCAAGGTTATCAGGCAAGGACAAATCAAAGAAATTGCTTTAAGTCATCTGGTGCCTGGTGATATTGTACATTTATCAGCCGGTGATATGATTCCGGCGGACCTCTTATTAATTTCCTCGAAAGACTTATTCGTTAACCAAGCTGCCTTAACCGGTGAATCTTTGCCTGCGGAAAAGCACGCGGAAACCACCAAACTAGATCAAGAATTATTGGATTTGGAAAATATTTGTTTTTTGGGCACCAATGTGGAAAGCGGTTCGGCCGTGGGCTTAATAATTGAGACTGGAGCCAAAACATATTTGGGAGGCTTGGCGCAAAATATTACTGCGGAAAAAACTCTGACCAGTTTTGATTTGGGTATTAAAAAATTTACTTGGCTAATAATGAAGTTTATTTTAATCATGGTGCCTGTGGTTTTTTTAATTAATGGCCTGGCCCGCGGCAATTGGTTTGAAGCCTTTTTGTTTGCTTTGGCTGTGGCTGTGGGGTTGGCACCGGAAATGCTGCCCATGATTGTTACTGTAAATTTGTCCAAAGGCGCTCTGGATATGTCACGTAAAAAAGTAATTGTTAAACATTTAAATTCTATTCAAAATTTTGGCGCCATGGACACTTTGTGTACAGACAAAACCGGCACCTTAACTGAGGGTCGTGTTGTTTTGGAAAAATATTTAGATGTGGAGGGAAACGAATTCCCTGAGGTATTACGCCTGGCCTATCTAAACAGTCATTTTCAAACCGGGCTAAGCAATTTATTGGATGGTGCCATTTTAAATCACCAAGAATTGTCAAAAGAAATGCAAATTAGCAAAACTTATAAACCTATTGACGAAATTCCTTTTGATTTTGCCCGCCGGCGTATGTCTGTGGTAGTAGAACATCTGCACGACGGCCAAACTTTAATTTGCAAAGGCGCAGTGGAAGAAATTTTACAATTATGTTCTAAGGTTAAAATTAAGGGAAAAATTATTGACATTAAAAAGTTAAAAAAAACCATAAAAGCCGAACTAAAAATAAAATTAAACGAGGAAGGTTTTCGTGTAATGGCTGTGGCTTACAAAAATATTGAGGAAACTAAATCACGCTACACCACTGCCGATGAAAGTGGCTTGATTCTGGTAGGCTTTTTAGCTTTTTTAGACCCACCCAAAGATACTGCCAAAATTGCCATAGAAAAAATGCGTCAATATGGCATTAAAATAAAAGTGCTAACCGGCGATAATGATTTGGTGACTGGCAAAGTATGCGCAGAAGTTGGAATTACGGCGAATAAAATAGTCTTAGGTAGTGAAATTGAGAAATTAAGCGAGACAGAATTGATTAAAATTGTACGACAAGCAGATGTCTTTGCCAAATTAACGCCGGCACATAAAGAAAAAATTGTTAGCGCTTTGCGCCAAAGCGGCGCAGTAGTTGGTTTTATGGGTGATGGCATAAATGACGCGCCTGCCTTGCGCGCCGCTGACGTGGGCATTTCGGTAGATAGCGCCGCAGACATTGCCAAAGAATCTTCAGACATAATTTTGCTGGAAAAAAACTTACTAGTTTTGCAAGACGGGCTAATTGATGGTCGAAAAATTTTTGGCAACATTGTTAAATATTTGCAAATGGCCGCCAGCTCTAATTTTGGCAATATGTTTAGCGTAGTGGGTGGCAGTTTGTTTTTGCCTTTTCTTCCCATGTTGCCCTTGCAAATTTTAACCAACAATTTACTTTACGATATCTCTCAAACTTCTATCCCCACCGACAAAGTAGATGCCGATTATTTGCTCAAGCCTAGGCAGTGGGATATTAGCCGCATTAAAAAATTTATTCTCTTTATTGGCCCTCTAAGTTCCTTATTTGATTACGCCACTTATTTTGCAATGCTTTTCATTTTTAATGCCTGGTTTAACCCCGCGCTTTTCCACACCGGCTGGTTTGTTGAGTCTTTAATTTCGCAAACTTTAATTATTTATATTATCCGCACTGAAAAAATTCCTTTCTTGCAAAGCCGTCCTTCTTGGCCACTCACTCTAACCACTTTATTTATTTGCGCTCTGGGGATTTACTTGCCATTTTCACCCTTAGCTTCAGCCCTGGGCTTTGTTGCCCTGCCACCACTGTATTGGTTTATTCTTTTTATCTTTATCATTACTTACTTCGTTCTCACGCAACTGGTTAAAAAATGGTTTAATAAAAAATATCAGTTGGAGTAAATAAAACAGGGCTCGCGCCCTGTTTTATTTATCAATCAATTTTTTTATTGCAATTTAATCAACTTAGCTTCCAGTTGCTTATCTTTATTAGATACAACTGTAAAAATTGCTCCCTGGCCAGCTTTTAAATAGCTTAAGCCAACTTCAGTAGTTCCGGAAACAATATGAGTATCTGTCAGAGATAAAATCAACTGTTCTTTGGCGCCATTATCAAGTATAGTAATTTGATTGCCTTCCACTTTAGTAATCTCGCCAAATAAAACTGTAATTTTTTCATTCTCATCTCTTGCCCATGATTTAGCTATCAATCCCTGGCCAACACAACCACCTTTAAAAAACTCTCCTTGACCTGTATATTTTCTATTAAAATTTTTACCCTCATGATATTCCCTACCTATACCAGCTGCTAAACAGGCTACAAAAATTAATAAAAAAACTGCAATAGCCAAAAATATTCTGGAAACAGAGTGCCAAGTAAATTTTTTACAACAACAATCACCCCAGCAAACATGTCCCTTTGATTTTTTTTGTTTTTGCATAATTATATTTTTAAAAAAATAATCTTTTTACCAACGACCTTTGCTACATTATACACCTAAATTAAATTTTAAACAATTTCAAAAACAAAAACCATCCTTAAACTTAACTCAGGATGGTTTTTTTGAGATCCTTAGAAGAAAAAATATTAAAACTTTTTTCTCTTAGGATAATTAAACGAACCGCTACTGGTGCGACGATTTTTGGCAGAGCCAAATCTGCGCGCCCGACCAGCTTGGTAATCACCTCTGCCATAACCTCGCGCCAATTCAACTGCCTGCCGTTTGGGAGGCAGAGCTGGTACTTCCAAAATGGGTAAAGTTTTTCTAATTAATCTTTCAATGCTTTTTACATCAGCCCTTTCTTCACGAGTCGCAAAAGTGATCGCTTTGCCTGTGTCATCAGCTCGACCAGTGCGACCAATACGATGCACATAATTTTCCAAATCATCAGGCATGTCATAATTAATTACCAGGGCGATACCTTTTACATCAATACCGCGAGCCGCAATATCTGTGGCCACCAAAATGCGATATTTGCCATTGCGAAATCCTTCCAAAGCTTCTTTGCGCTGATTAAGCGAGCGATTGGAATGAATTTCCGCGGCCGAATAGTTAATGCCTTTTAAAGCCAGGGTAATTTTTTTGGCGCCATGCTTGGTGCGGGAAAAAATTAACACACTACCTTTATTGTCCGTTAAAATTTTGTCCAAGAGTTGCATTTTGGCTTCTTTGTTGATAATAAAAACCTCTTGCTCTACTTGGCTGGAAGTAGTACCTGAAGGCGCTACTTCAATTCGCAGTGGCAATTTTTGATAACGCGAAGCCAATTTGGCAATTTCCGGAGACATGGTAGCAGAAAACAATAATGTTTGGCGTTCAATGGAAATTTGTGACAAAATTTCTTTAATTTGTGGAGCAAAACCAATATCCAACATTCTGTCTGCTTCATCCAAAACTACAATTTTAATTTGATTTAAATTTAAAGACCGGCGCTTTAACAAATCTACCAAACGACCAGGTGTGGAAATAATGATGTGCGGACTACGTTGTAAAGCCTTTTGTTGTTGACCAATGGAGGCACCGCCAATTAACACGGCGGTTTTCAAACCCAAGGAATTGCCAATTTTTTGCAATGTCTGATCAACCTGCAAAGCCAATTCTCTGGTTGGTAAAAGTATCAGTCCTTTGGCTTTGGAAATGGCCAATGATTGAATCATGGGCAAGCCAAAAGCCAAGGTTTTGCCAGTACCGGTTTGAGCTACGCCAATTATATCTTTGCCCTCCAAAACTACTGGTATAGCTTGGCGTTGGATTGGCGTGGGTTGAATAAACTTGTGGTATTCTAAAATACCAAGAATTTTGGGAGCAATGCCCAAATCGCTAAAACTAGCATTTTTATCTGCTGTCATATATATTGATGACCCGCTTCCTACTCGCGCCATCAATGTGACAAAGAAGAGAGGTGTGAGTCAGTGATTGCCATATAGGCATCACAATCTCGTATGAGATGTGAAAGTATACCATAAAAGTATTAGTTTGTCAATGGTTCAAAAATCACATACAAAAACCTCACCATTTGGATGAGATTTTTCTGAGAGCTATAATTACGAAAAGGTTGGAATTATTTTGACACAAAATTCTCTCCAATCTTCCAAACACCTTTTTCTCTAAAGGCAGGAATATTTTGTCGACGAGCAGAATTGAGCAAAGCTGAAGTAGATTGTTTTTGTTTTTTAGAATATTCAGCTAAGGTGATAATATTTTCTCCATTCAAGTAAGTAATTCTTTTATGTAGTGATTCCATTAAAGCCAAGGTAATAACTTTTTCCATTGTTTTTGTATTTTTCTTTGCTTTATATTCCCCAAAAGAGCCATAATAAATTTGTTTTTCCTTATCGCGAATTATTATCATCGGAAAACCCAAGCGTTGAAGTTGAAAACAAACAATTACTCTACCAATACGACCGTTACCATCAATAAAAGGATGGATATTCTCAAATTGCAAATGAAACTCTGCAATGCGATCAAGAAAATAAGCTGATAATTTACTAGTATAGTCATTAAGAGCCGAGTCAACCATACTTTCAACATGCTCCGGAGCAGGGGCAATATGCGTACCGACTCTTACATACTCACCTTTATTTCTAAAACGTCCGGCAATATTATCATTTATTCCCCCAATTAACATTTGGTGTAACAATAAAATTGTTTCTTTGTTTATTTCCGTTTCCTGGCATTTATTTTTTATATAACCAATTACTCGAGCTAAATTTTTCGCTTCAAACACTTCTCGCAAAGAAACATTGCGAGTTACCTCCATTTCCAAAAGGATTTTTTCGGTTTCTTTTAAGGTAAGTGTAGAATTTTCAATGGCATTAGAATTGTAAACGCTCTCGGGAATTTCCGTTTCATCAATCATTGTTAAAAGCGACTCTTTACCGACACGCAGGGCATCAAATTCACTTTTAAGTTTTTGGAGCCTATTTTTGATTAAATTAGAGGTAGACATAGCATTTTTAGTGAATTACATATTGAAAGTATATCATATTCATCAAAATTTGTCAATAGTTGATGAATTTAGTGGTTTTCACGTTTATACATATAAAACAAAACCTCGCTGTTTAGGCGAAGTTTTACTGAGAGCGGGTAAGGAGAAATCTCACTCGTCGCTTCGCTCCTCCTTGAGAAACCTTCGGGTTTCTCAATACTCTTCCTCAACAAGTGAAAACTTCCGTTTTCACCCTTTCCCAGTTCGACTCTCTCTTCACCTTCAAAAACAAAAACCACCTAATGGTGGATTTTATTTTTGAGCGGGTAAGGAGAGTCGAACTCCTTTCACGAGTTTGGAAAACTCGGATAATAACCGTTATATGATACCCGCGAGGAGTGTCGCGAAAAACAAAGTTTACTTTGTTTTTCATGACCGACGAGCGGTATCATATACCTTAGTATATGATACCCGCAGTGAGTGAAGAGGGAAAACTTGTTTTCACTCTTCCGAGCGAGGAGTATCATATATCCAAAATATATGATACCCGCAGTGTTTAAAAAACGAACTTATTTTAACAATATGTTCGCCTTTTGTCAATATTTATATTTCAAATTTTTTACTTTTTGCTTTTGGCTTTGGTAGCCGACTTTTTGCTTAGCAATTTATGATCATCAATAAACAAAACAATTAACAATAAAACAGAAATGATCGCCGCTTGCACAAACCAACCAGCGCCAACAGCAATACCAATGGCGGCCACTACCCACAATCCAGCGGCGGTAGTTAAACCCTCCACAATTCCGCCATCACGGTGAATAATTAAACCCGCGCCCAAAAAGCCAATCCCTACCACAATCTGCGACGCAATGCGGGCCGGATCTCCACCTAAAAATGCTTGTGCTGATAACAAAGTTAATAATGCAGAACCGGCGCAAACCAAAGCATAAGTGCGCGGACCGGCTGGCTTACCAATACGCTCTCTTTGCCAGCCCAAAATTCCACCAAGCATTACGGCCAATAAAATTGTTAAAGTAAATTCTAAATATTGCATATACAAATATTAATTAACATAATAATTGTACCACAATTTAAAACAAAAAAACAGTTTTACTGTTTTCTTTGTCGGGGTGAAAGGACATTTCACTGCTCGGCCTTTGGCCTGTGCTTGTGAAAACCGTTCGGGTTTTCCCAACCTTTCCTCAGCACGTAAGGAAAATATTTTCCCTTACCATCCCTTTGTTCAAGTCCTGCACAAACAATATATAACAAAGTACCTCAGGTTATGAGGTACTTTGTTATACGTCGCAATTACTGAACGCAGTGCGAACCTACTTTGAACGGAACTGACCCGCCCCGCGGCTCCGCCCGCCTGACGGCGGCGCAAAGCAAAACATTTTTCTCTTTTTTCAATTTTGGCGCGCGACCCTTTTTCTTCTAAAAGGAATTGAAAAATGTTTTGCTTTGCTTCTCTTGACGGAGCAAGAGAGCGGAGCCGCTCCCACCCCAGCCGCGCCTTCGGCGCGGTGAGCAGGCGGGCAAAAATTCCTTCCCCCAGACCCCCTTCCTTTTTGCCCGCCTGCTGGAAACCCCCAGCGATTTTTTCGGACGGCGGCGGGACCAAAAGAGAAAAGAAACCAAAAGAGGTAAAAACGCTTGCCCCACCCTCCCGTGCGCGCGTTTTTGGATTTTTGCTCCCAATTTTCTTTACCTTTTTCAAATAATTTGGTAATATTATATTGGTGATGGACATTTTCATACAATACCAGTGTACCACAATATAATATTACTAATCAATTATGGCAGAGTCAAGCAAAACAAATTTAGCAAGGAAAGTTAAGCAACTTCGGGAGAAGTTGGGATTGTCGCAAGAAAAACTAGCCCGGCTCGCTGATGTGTCCAATAATACGATTATCAACATTGAGGCGGGTAAACAGGATAATCCAACCATTGAAACATTGAAAAAAGTGGCAAAGGCACTCAATGTATCAGTTGAGGAGTTAATCTAAAAGCCTATGGACAAATTTGAACAACAACCAACGACTCCGGACACGAGACTTGAGGAAGTCGAAGAAGTTGAAGCTCAACAAGAACAGTTGAGAGAGGCGTCTATTCGTAAGATAGCTGGTGCTAAACAAACAACCGATTCATCAATTGAAGGCAAGACCAGAGCCGTTCAAAATATTTTAAGCTCGATAGAAATCAAAGGTTTTGAGGGTCAAGAGGTGCATGCTGAAAAAGAAACACCAAATCCGGAAGATATTTTGAATAAAATTGGAGATGAATTTAGCCGACTTGAAAATCCAAGCATAGACGATATTTCTAGGGCATTACTTACTTCTGGATTAGAAATTCGAGATATTCAAATTTGGCTTTCCAGAAATCAAGGCGAAGTCCAATCGCTTGACTCGTCAAAAGAAAATCTGGAAAGGCGAAGTTCTGAATTATCGGGACAGTTGAGCGAGGAGGAACGCAAAAATTTCTTCGCAAGACTTTTTCGCGGCAAAGAGAGACGCGCACTAACCGAACAATTAAGAGAATCATCTCAACAGGCCGCTCAAATAGGTGCCGCTTTAGAAGAACGGGGCGTTCGCGGTGGTCAGGTGGAAGCGGTCATGCGAGAAATTTTGGAACGACGACAGGAGCTTGCAATCAATGCTGCCGAACAACTATTTCAAGAGGTTATTAGGGGAAATGATCAACTCAGGGAGAATTTAACGGCTCCGGAAGTTAAACAAGAACTCAATGAAAGTTTAATTGCGCAAAGAATAATCCCTGAATTGGAGCGACTGCAAACAGAAGGCAGAATTACAAAAGAAGATGCCGAGGAATATCTTGGCCTTTTGAAGGCCCAGTTGGCCGAAGGCAGTCAAGCAAATTGGAATGACCCAATTGAAAAGAAAGAAGCGGTTGACGCGCGAAGAAAAAGGTTAGACGAACTTAATCAAAATTCGAGATACAGTTTAAGAGATATTGGCTATCGGGTAAGTAGTGAAGGAAACGAACCTGCGGATAGCCACTACGATAGGATTTTTGATTTTTTGGCAAGAGAGGCAACTAGAGAACGGTTAGAACAACTGCGCGATACGCTTGGTGATTCATTAAATCCGAAGTTGCAAGCAAGACTTGGGAAAATAACCGAGGGGATAATCAATCCTTATTCCGATTGGAGGACACCGAGAGAACAAAGGCGAGAAGTTTTGGATTTGAGCAAAATTCCCATTGATGATTTTAAGCGACTCGACGGGCTGGAGAGGTGGCAAATCGTCAAAGGTCTTGCGGAATCGTCCGGTGTGATACCGAAAGAAGTTTTTGCGCGAGTAGAAAAGGTAATCATTCAAAGGTTGTTTGACGAGCAATTATTCCCGGGCGGGCGTGAGTCGTGGGACGGCACCGCTGCCGCAGGAAAAATGGGCGAACTTGGCAACCCCGAAGCGTTGCCGCTCATGTTACGCCACATTGAAGCCTCTGGTTCGGGCCATACGAACAATGCCGTCGTTTATGCAATGGAACGATTACTGAAAGAGAGCAATCCGGTTGAACTCCAACAAGTGTTGGAATCTTTGCCGAGGAGCAAGAGGATTTTACTGGAAACCCTTGCTGACGAAAATTCGTATATGAGTCGGTTTGGCAGAATCAATTCTCGCTATCATACTTGTCATCTTTTGCAAAATGGTGATCTTTCGGTGGCGAGAGAGCAACTGACAAAAATTTTGGAGAGCGGCGGCGAGCTTGACGAAGAAAAATTAAGAAATTTTTACCTCGGACATACCGAAGATGCGCCGGAAACACTGGAGCCGTTATTGAAGGCGAGGTCAGAAGTCGAAAGAGTGATAATTGACAGCAAGCTTGGAATTTGGACTCAATCGGCGGACAAACTTCTTGCCGCACTTGTAAATCCGCGCAATGGAGAAAGTGTCGCGTTCCCAAAAAGAATCGCACAAGAAGGGTTGGGTGTTTCCGATGAGAAAATGCTGGCTGTTTTGGATAAAGTTTTTGAGGCAAAAACTTTTAAGGGAAGTGGTTTTGAAAGAGAGGCGTTTTTAGACGGCCTTGTTCTGCTTAACTCAAAAGAAAACGGTAAGGCTGTTTTAGAAACGCTTTTGGGTGCATATAAGGGCACAAAAGATGATCCTAAAAGAATAAGACGGATATTTCAGCTTCTTTCCACACTTGATGGTTTTGGAGAATATGATTTTGTTGTGCCGAGCCAAGATGAAATTGAGAAAACGAATCAAGAAATCAGCGAATTACAAAATCAATATTCACAAACGCAGGACAAGGCCGAAAGGAAAAGGATTAAAAACAGAACAGAAACGCTAACCGGGGAAGTGCAGAATCTGACCGGTCTCAAAGGAATAGAAGATGCCATGACACATAGGGTTGTAGAAGCCGCGTGCAGACGGCTGGACTTGCCACAAGAATATCGAGACAAAATAGAAAACAATTTAGAAGAGTTGCTTAAGGGCGGAGTATTTGAAATCGTTCCCTCACTTGCTGGAAAATATGAAGGGAAAAACGAAACGGAGGTTAAAAATCTTTTACGCGCGATAACGGCTCATATCATCGAGGGCGATTTCAAATCATGGCGATATGGCCACGAGCAAAGCGAGGCTCAACTTTCTGGCCTTACAGACGAGCAAAAAGAATTTTGGAAGGCAACTATAGAGCCAATAACCATAGATGTAGAACTATCCGAAGATGAAAAAGGCAGGCGAGAAGATGAATTGAAATCGGCTCAAGAAATAATCAGGAATGCAAAAGAGCACATTCTTGATTCGCAACCAAATTTTGATTTTTCGAGAGAAAGAGCGCAAGCACTTATCGCGAAGGTTAGAGAATTAACCGAGAAAATAAAATCTGCTACTTCGGAGGATGAGAAAAAAAGACTTGCTCTTGAAAAAAGAACAGTGCAGGCGGAGGCCACTTTGGTCAGCGGAGTTTTGGAAATAGAAAATGCGACTTCACGATCTTTCACTCGCGAGAGAATACTCACTCAAGCAAGGGAGTTACGCGAAAGAATAACGGAGCTTAATCTCCCGCTCGCAGGTCTAGATATTGAACAAATAGAAAAAATCTTTACTGTCGGCGACATAAGAAGAGTTACTGCCTACGAATCAGATGACGCGCTTACTTTGTTGAAAGTTGGGGTTGAACCGCAAGAAACTTGCCAATCTTGGCGAAATGGCGGGTTTAATGAGTGTTTACTGGCTTATGTCGCAGACAGCAATAAAAAAGTTTTGAATGTCGCCGACGGAGAAGGCCGCGTTGTGGCAAGGAGTATCATAAAATTAACGAATCAAAGAGATGAAAATGATTTTGAGTCAAAAACACAGCGAAAAACTTTGCTCGTGGAAAAACCATATTCGCTGCTCCCCAATTCTGAAGTGTATCGGGCTTTCGTTCGAGTTTTACTAACAAAAGCGCAAGGGCTTGACGCTTCAATTACCTTCGGCAAGGGTTTTGACGAAACAACTTTGAGAGTTTTTGAAGAAGAAGCACGCGCTTTTGGTTATGGAATGAATGAAAGCAGATTGGATGTATTCATACCGCATAGTTTGAATAAATACGAGTATAGCGATACACTTGGTGGTAAAATAAGTTGGTTCGTTAGGTATCAGCAATTGGAAGCAGTAACTTTTGAAAAATCAAAAATATAATCCCACCCACCACCCAATTTGAAGTCCCGCCGCCGTCCGAAAAAATCGCTGGGGGTTTCCAGCAGGCGGGCAAAAAGGAAGGGGGTCTGGGGGAAGGAATTTTTGCCCGCCTGATTGGACGGCCAGATTTTTTTGCGAGCGGACGGCGGGACCGAAACAGAAAAAGAAAGAATAGTTGCCCTTGCCCCAACCCACCCGTGCGCGGGCAACGATA
>Ga0172369_10002385_pt1 | contig 25927 bp, 29 predicted proteins | sample LakKiv25m_FD_114539 | JGI IMG/M metagenome (GOLD analysis project Ga0172369, IMG submission 114539) | Freshwater microbial communities from Kabuno Bay, South-Kivu, Congo - kab_022012_11.25m | ecosystem: Environmental > Aquatic > Freshwater > Lake | place: Democratic Republic of the Congo...
AGCCGGAACGGTCTCGACTCTCAAAAAAAAGCTTGGCATAAAAAGGCTTGGATTCGAGGCATCCGTTTCTTATGGTTTTTTTGACGCGCTTTCAAAAAAAGGAATCGCGCTCAAGCCTGTCAGGGACTTAGTTGAAAGGCTCAGGACTGTTAAGGACGAGAGGGAAATGGCGGCTATAAAAGAGGCCGTCAGGCGCGCCGAGTCCGCGTTTCTTGAGGTTAAGCCCTATATAAAAAAAGGTGTAAAAGAAAACAAGATAGCGTCTATGCTTGAGGATAGGCTTAAAAGGAAAGGGTGTAAATCGCTTCCGTTTGCTATAATAGTAGCTTCGGGCAGGAACTCGGCAATGCCTCACGCAAGGCCTTCTGAAAAAAGACTGAATGCGGGAGACCTTGTGGTGATAGACTGGGGAGGAGAGGCAGAGGGTTATTTTTCGGATATGACGAGGACCTTGCTTGTAAAAGGAGCCGGTATAGGCAAAAAAAAGGAAATATACGGGATAGTGCTGGAGGCAAACAGGAAGGCTGTTTCGGCAGTTTCACCGGGCACGAACGGAAGGGAGATTGACAATTCCGCGCGTGATGTTATAAAAAAGGCAGGGTATGCCAAATTCTTCGGCCACGGAACAGGCCACGGGGTAGGGCTTCAGGTTCACGAATTGCCGCATATAACCTGGAACAGGAAAGAGCCTATTAAGGAAGGCATGGTCTTTACAATAGAGCCCGGAATCTATGTCCCCGAGGTGGGCGGAGTCAGGATAGAAGATATGGTGTTTGTTAAGCCTAAAGGGGCTGAAGCGCTGACAAGGTTGTCAAGAAAATTGGAGGTTATTAGTTAAGATAGAATTATGCAAGTAATTTTTAGGGAGGTAGATAGATGAATAAGAAACAACCGATAGCGATAATATTAAGTGTATTCATTATTTCTCTATTAGTTACGGATATTTGTTTTGCTCAATCGGAATTAACTATATTTGGTCCAAAACAGTATGATAAACCTAAAGGAAAACCCGTTACTTACATAGATAACTTTCAAGCGAACTATACAACAGGAACATATACTTTATGGGTTCAGAGCGGCGCAGAAGGGTTGAATGAGATAAAAAATGTGTCGGTTTCAATAAATGGAGTAGAGATAATTGATTCCAGAGATTTGCGAGCTTCTAATCCAGTATCAAAGATTATATCTGTTAAATCAATAAATACTATTTCAGTTACTTTAAAAGGACAAGGTGGTAATTACATAACAGCAAAGATTCTTTGCAATGGCTGTTATCCCACGACAACGGGAACGATTTCTCCGGCAGGCGGAACTATCGCGTTAGAAGGTTATGCATCTGTGATATTTCCTGCGGGCGCATTTACTACAAGTAAAAATGTTACGATATCTGCAACTGCTTCACCTAAAACACAGGAAGATTTTAATGTAACTGCTGAAGGGCCAAGACTTCCTTATGAGATAAGAATAAATTCAGGTTTAGTGGCTCCAGCGACACCAATAGAAATAATTTTGAATGTCCCTTATTCGTTTATTACCGCACTTCCTTCAAATTACGAAATACGTGCGTATGCTCAGTTCCATGAGCCACTTGATTCTCCCGAAATATACGACCATTTCAATGATGATTTGGTTTCGGAATTTGATTCTGTTGCCAAGACTGTTCGTGTCATATTGCCGGCAGATTTTTTTACAAACTTGCGCTATCTTGATAACACATATGAGGCAATCATAATTATTGGAGTTACAAGTAAGTGAAGGAAAATAATTTATGCTAAACCGATTGAAAATTTATTTTTCAGCTGCCATTTTATTGCTTATTAGCTCTAAGTTTATTGCTTATGGACAATCAGGCCATTATCCTATGGTAATAAGTAGAATCCCTCTATCGGGAGGGACAATTACATTAAACGGTTATGCCTCTGTAATATTTCCTGCGGGAGCGTTCAGTTCCAGTCAAGACGTTAAGGTATCAGCGACATCTTTCCCAGAAACGGATAATGATTATAAGAATGATACGCCTGGCGGGGTACGTCTTCCTTATGAGATTAGAATTAACTTTGGTTTGATAGCACCATCAACTCCCATAGATGTGGTTTTGCATGTTCCGGATACATTTCTTAACAGTCTTTCTCAAGGGAATAACATAGAAGTATTTGCTGATATGACTTACCCTACTCAAAATGAACTGCTTGGAGGATTTGAAGGTATTCCTTTTACTTACGATTCCGCATCAAAGTCAATCAGAGCAACGTTATCTGCAGAGGCATTTTCAAACCTATTTACCCTCGATGGCACATACGAGGCTATTGTTATTATAGGTACGATTTCAAAATAGGGAAGGTTATAAGCTATGCGAAGAAAAGCAGTAGTTTGTTTTTCACTTATAATTTTATTAGGCATATATTTTCAATATATTACGAGTGCTCATGGAGCATCCGGTTGTGAACAAGCCAACTGGGGCTTCCCGCTTGCGGGCGAGCCTATTGTTAATAGTCCATTTAATAAAACCAAAAAGCATTACGGAACAGATTACAAGGCAGCAGATGGGGATGGTGTGTTCTCGGTGTCAGATGGGAAGATTGAAAAGATTGGTTTTGATTCAAGACAGGAAACAAATCGTCTCGGACTGAAGATAACAGGATGGGGCCGCTATGTGGTAGTAAAACATTCTGATGGCTCATCGACATTATATGCCCATCTTTTGAAAGACAGTACGAATCATTTATCTGAAGGACTGTCTGTAACAAAAGGCATAAAAATAGGAGAAGCTGATTCTACAGGAGGGGTAAGCGGACCACATTTGCACCTTGAATATGCTCCAGATGGAAATTGGAGGAGCAAATCATCAAAAAAAGATCCCAATCCATGCGTTCTCGGTTGTAATCCGGAAGATATTCTTACTCTTACAGGCTCAGAAGAAATAACGAGAAACAGCACAAAACAATACACGGCAACCGGCTGCCCGAGCAAAGTAACATGGGGTATATCTGGCACAGGAGCAATCACTTCTACCGGTTTGTTTATTACTGGTTCAGAAGCCTGCGGGACGATTACAATTACTGCAAGCTGTGAACAATGCGGAACATCAGCGACAAAGGAAGTGAGAGTAACGGATGCAGGAAGTTGGTATTGGATACAGAATTCTTATTGTGGCGTTGTTGATTATTCTTGTTATAGTTGTCCAGGTTATTACCATAATTGTGGCATAGCAGGTAATATTGAAATTATAGGTGTTGAGAGGTGGATTATGGAATGGTTTATAGTTCCAGTGGAATCACCATGTTCATGTATTGCAACTGATTACCAGGGCAATAATTGCTCCCCTATACTTCCTTTTACTCCTGAGCCAAATTCAAGCGGATCCGGGTATGGGTCTGGATATGGGGATAGCTGGAAAACTTGTGAAATCATATATCAGCAATGGAAAGAAAGGTGGGTTTGTTCGAATTGAACTTGTTATTCTTTTTCAAAATGGAACGGGGTGCAAAGAGAATTAGGTAGTATAATTTGATTATGAAAAGAAAAATTGTTGCAGAAAAGCAAAAAATAGGAAGCTTAATATTTTCAATTAGAATTCTGTCGAGGGAGGAAGATATTGATTGTTTCCACAAGTGATTTCAGGAAGGGTCTTAAGGTTGAATTCAAGGGAGAACCGTGCGAGATAGTGGACTTCCAGCATGTCAAGATGGGAAGGGGGGGCGCTATTGTAAGGACCAAGATGAGGAATATCAAGACAGGCGCGGTTCTTGAAGAAACATTCAGGTCAGGCGAGAAACTTGAAACGCCCGGGCTTGAAGAAAAAAGCATGCAGTATCTGTATTCGCAGGAAGAGCTTTATTATTTTATGGATGAAGAGACTTATGAACAAACGCCGTTCAGAAGCGAGCAGCTTGGCGAGGCCATAAAATTTCTTAAAGAGAATATGAAGGTGAAAGTGCTGTATCATAAAGATACGCCTATAAGCGTGGAACTTCCGACATTCGTTGAACTGCAGGTTATAAAAACGGATCCGGCAGGCTTTAAAGGAGATACAGCCTCAGGAGGAGGGAAACCCGCAACTCTGGAGACAGGGGCAGTTGTAAGAGTGCCCTTTCATATAAATGAAGGAGATGTAATAAAGGTTGATACAAGGACGTCAGAATATATTGAGAGAGTAAAATAAGTATCAGAGTATCAAAGTATCAGAGTATCAGAGTCTTTGACGCTTTGACCCTATGACGCTTTGACACTTTAATTTGGAGGGCAAATGGAACTGGATGATTTAAAGGGACTTATAGACCTGCTTAAAGACACGGATATTACAGAACTCCAGATAGAAAAAGACGGCAGTAAGGTTAAGATACGGAGAGAAAAGCGTCTGGCTTCAATTGAATTGACAAGGCCTGCAGTTGCTCATGAAAAACCTGCAGCCGAGCCTGCAGAAGATACGCAGAGGCTTATTACAGTAACCTCACCGATAGTCGGCACCTTCTACAGGTCTTCGTCTCCTGATGCCGAACCGTTTGTGCAGACAGGCGCAGGGGTAAAAAAGGGGCAGGTATTGTGCATTATAGAGGCCATGAAACTTATGAATGAGATAGAATCAGAGGTAGACGGCGTAGTTGTAAGAATTCTCGTTGAAAACGGGCATTCGGTGGAATACGGAGAACCGCTCTTTCTTATAGAACCCGCATCATAAAAGTTTCCGCCTCGGCGGATTCCCGCCTCGGGCGGGGCGCCGGGGAGACGCCTGAGGCGAAAAAAGTTAAAAGTTTGAAAGTTAAAAATTATGGAACTTTTTAAAAAGATTTTAATAGCAAACCGCGGTGAGATTGCGGTAAGGGTTATACACGCCTGCAAAGAACTCGGCATAAAAACAGTTGCTATATATTCGGACGTGGAAAAAGAATCATTGCATGTAAGGCTCGCGGATGAGGCTGTCTGTATCGGCCCTGCTAATTCAGCTCAGAGTTATCTTAATATTCCGGGAATCCTGAGCGCTGCCGAGATAACCGATTCAGAGGCAGTGCATCCGGGTTACGGATTCCTGTCTGAAAACCCGCATTTTGCAGAGGCCTGCGCCACATCGGGGATAACATTTATAGGCCCGACGCCTGAAAACATAAGAATCGGCGGGGATAAGGCAAAGGCAAGGCAGATTATGAAAAGGCGCGGTATCCCTGTTGTGCCCGGGAGCGACGGCCCTGTTATTTCAGAAGACCTGGCCATGAAGGTGGCAAAGAAAATAGGGTTTCCTGTGATTATCAAGGCATCTGCAGGAGGCGGCGGCAGGGGTATGAGAATTGTAAATGAAGAAAGCGCGCTTGAACAGGCCTTTTATATGGCGCAAAGGGAGGCCTTTGCAGCATTCGGCAGCGGTGAGCTTTATGTTGAGCAATATATACCCGAGATAAGGCATATAGAAGTCCAGATAGCCGCTGACAACAAAGGCAACACAGTTCATTTCGGAGAGAGAGACTGCTCTGTGCAGAGAAGGCACCAGAAACTTATAGAAGAGGCGCCCTCGCCTATTTCAACGGAAAAGTTCAGGAAAAAAATCGGCGAACTTGCTGTTCGGGCTGCAAAGGCTATAAAGTATAGGAATATCGGGACAATGGAGTTTATTGTTGATATGGAAGGCAATATTTATTTTATGGAGATGAATACAAGGATTCAGGTTGAACATCCTGTTACCGAGATGATCAGCGGCATGGACCTGATAAAGGAGCAGATAAAGCTTGCAGCAGGCGCTCCCATAGAATACAAGCAGCATCAGATAAAATCTTACGGGCATGCAATAGAGTGCAGGATAAATGCTGAAGACCCGGAGCGGTTTATTCCAAATCCCGGCAGGATAACGTTCCTTTCCCTGCCCGGAGGCCCGGGTGTGCGCGTAGACACATCTATTTACAGCGGTTGGACTGTGCCCTCGTATTATGACTCGCTTATTGCTAAATTAATAGTGCACGGCAGAGACAGGCAAGAGGCTATCTTAAGGATGAAACGCGCGCTTGACGAATTCCTTATTGAGGGGATAAAAACAACAATACCGTTTCATAAAAAGGTTTTTTCACAAGCTGATTTTATAAACGGCGAGTTCAATACCGGCTTTGTTGATAAGATTAACGGCTCGGAACAGGAAAAACAATGAGCGGAATAGAAGACAGAAGAACAAAAAGGGCGCTGCTTAACAAAGATGTAGTGATAAACGGCAGGATAAAGGCAGAGGCTCTGGACATAAGCATAGACGGGATGTATATCTACACGCAGCACAGTTTTATTCCCGGAGCAATCTTTGAGCTGAGCTTTAAGCTTGCCGGAGACGACATTACTACAATGGCGCGTGTTCAGCATGCCCAGCACAAGGTAGGCCTAGGCGTTAAGTTTGTTGAACTTTCTGAGGAAAACAGCCGGAAGATAAAAAAATATATAGAGGGTTAAAACGCAGGCTGTCTTGTTGCCAAAAGCACACGGAATTTTTTATAATATTAAAATACCTTAAGGAGGATTAAGAAGTTGAAGGAAGGCATACATCCTGAATATAAAGAGGTGAAGGCGGTCTGCGCCTGCGGCGAAAGCTTTGTCACCAGGTCCACCAGTCCTAAGATCCATGTTGATATCTGCTCAATGTGTCATCCGTTTTTTACCGGGAAGCAGAAGATACTTGACGCTGAAGGAAGGGTGGAAAAGTTTAAGAAGAAATACGCGAAAAAGACTACCACAAAAAAGTAGATAGGCTTTAGGGGATAAAAGTCGTCCTGCTATAATGTCGGGACGGCTTTTTTATTGCTGGAAAAAGATTAAAAACAGTTGTTGCTTGGGAAAAGTATTAAAGGCAGCGATTGCTTGAGCTTTTTTGGGTTTTATTGGCTATTTAACGCAGTGTTTACTTTCGCTTTTTGCAGAGAATTTTTGACAAATCTAAGGCTTGTTACAGGCAATTTCAAAACTCGCCTTCGGCTCAGACAGTTGAAATTGCTTTTCTTCCACTTCGCCAAGATTTGTTACCAAAAATTCTCTGATGTCGCTCACGCAAACACTGCTTCATAGCAGTTTTATAGTAGTTACGGAGATAAGGAAATTATATGAAAAACATAGGCGGGCAGGCGGTAATAGAGGGAGTGATGATGAAGTCCCCTAAGGGCTGGACAGTGGCTGTAAGGGATGCGAAAGGGGATATTCATGTCAAGAGGGAGCAGCTCTCTGAATTCCCAAAACTTTTTAAGGCTCCGCTTTTCCGCGGCGTTGCGGCATTATTTCATGCGCTTTTCCTTGGCATAAAGGCCGTAGAGTTTTCTGCAGGCAAGGTCTATAACGAAGATGAATCCGCCTCAGGCGGACCTATGAGCCCTTTCACTATCAGCATTACAATGGGGTTTGCCTTTGTATTAGGCCTTGCGCTTTTTGTGCTGCTTCCGCTTTATGCAACAAAGCTTATCGGTTTTTCAATTACCCCTGTTTCCGACAGTTCATTTTTATTTAATATTGTTGACGGGATAATAAGGGTTCTCATATTCCTCGGTTATGTTGTTGCGATCGGGCTCTGGAAGGAAATGAGGCGGATATACGAATATCACGGCGCAGAGCATAAAGTAATACATGCATACGAGAATAATAAAGAGCTTAATGTGGAAAACGTAAGGCCTTTCAGCCCTTACCATCCGAGATGCGGCACAAGTTTTCTTCTTATAGTTATGATAACAAGCATCTTTGTATTTTCTTTCATCCCGCAGGCATGGTCTTTTATCTATAAATTCCTTTCAAGGCTTATTCTTATTCCGTTGATAGCAGGGCTTTCCTACGAGATATTAAAATTTTCCGCAAAGATGAAAGATAATCCGGTTATAAACTTTATGATTAGGCCCGGGCTTCTTTTGCAAAGGCTGACAGCCCAGGACCCCGACGACAGGCAGATAGAAGTTGCAATCACCGCATTGAAAGAAGTGCTTAAGTTAGAGGCTGAAAATGCTGCTTGAAAAACTACAGACAATAGAAGACAGATACGAGAAACTGACGGGTCTTATGATAGACCCGAAGGTCCTTTCTGAGCCTCAGGAATATCAAAAATATTCAAAGGAACAGTCTGAACTTCAGGCTCTGGTTGAGAAAATCCGAGAGTACAAAAAAATCCTGTCGGATATAGAAGGAGCGGAGGAGATTCTTAAGTCTGGAGACGGCGAGCTTAAAGAACTTGCTCAGGCTGAGCTTAATGAATTGAAAGAGAAAAAACCCCGGGTGGAGGAAGAGCTGAGAATAATGCTTTTACCAAAGGACTCCCGGGATGAAAAAAGCGTAATTCTTGAGATACGGGCAGGAACAGGCGGAGAAGAAGCAGCCCTTTTTGCTTCAAATCTTTTCAGGATGTATTCCAAGTATGCAGAGACGAGAAGATGGAAGGTAGAGGTTATAGATTCCAGCCCTACAGGACTTGGAGGACTGAAAGAGGTGATAGCCGCGATTGAGGGTAAAGGCGCGTACAGCAGGCTTAAATATGAAAGCGGAGTCCACCGGGTTCAGCGCGTTCCTGTTACAGAGGCGTCAGGTAGGATTCATACATCAGCGGCAACAGTTGCGGTGCTTCCAGAGGCAGAAGAGGTTGACATAAAGATAGAAGAAAAGGATTTAAGGATTGATACATTCTGCTCATCAGGCGCGGGAGGCCAGAGCGTTAATACCACTTATTCGGCTGTTCGGATTACCCATATTCCGACCGGACTTGTTGTGCAGTGTCAGGATGAAAGGTCTCAGTTAAAGAACAGGGGAAAGGCGTTGAAGGTCCTTCGCTCGAGGCTTCTTGAGCTTGAGATAGAGAAAAAAGAAAAAGAGCGCGCCGCCGACAGAAAGACTCAGGTGGGCACAGGGGACAGGAGCGAAAGGATCAGGACCTACAATTTCCCGCAAAACCGCGTCACAGACCACAGGATTGGATTAACTCTCCACAGACTTGAGAGCGTTCTTGAAGGAACTATTGATGAGATAATAGATAATCTCATCGCGCATTATCAGGCAGAAAAGCTGAAAGAGTTGTAATCGGAGGTTTATAAATGGCATTTGTGATTGCAGTAGCTGGAAAGGGCGGGACGGGGAAGACAAGCATATCTGCCCTGACCGTAAAGTATCTTGTTGAAAAAAAGAAAAAGGCTGTGCTTGCGGTTGACGCAGACAGCAATGCCTGCCTTAATGAGGCGTTGGGCGTTGATGTCCACGCGACAATCGGTCATCTGAGAGAAGAATCCCTTGAGACCATAAGGGGCGGGACAGAGAGGCCGGGCGGCATGTCAATGGAGCAGCTTTTTGACTATCAGGTTCAGCAGTCAATCATAGAGGCAAAGGGCTTTGACCTCATGGTAATGGGGAGGCCCGAGGGCCCGGGATGCTACTGCGCCGCAAATAACATAATCAGGAAATACACAGACAAGCTTTCAGAGACGTATTCCTATGTTGTGATAGACAATGAGGCTGGCATGGAGCATCTGAGCAGAAGAACGACACATAAAGTTGATCTGCTTTTGATAATCAGCGACCCTACGGTCCGGGGTATAAAGACGGCAAAAAGGATTGCGGACCTTGTAAAAGAGCTTAACCTGGAGGTTGATAAATATATGCTTATAATCAACCGCGTTACCGGAGGCGAAGGCGAAGACCTGAAAAAACACGCAGAGTCTTTAGGGCTTGAGGTTGCGGGCGTTGTGCCTCAGGACTATAATGTTTTTCAATACGACCTTCAGGGCAAGGCTATTGTGAAATTGCCTGAAGACTCAGCCGCGATAAAAGAGGTTTTCGGGATACTCGGCAGGTTTATTTAGCCGCTAACCGGCCTTAACCTTTCTCAAAAATTCCGCGCTTTCTTCGGGAAGGGATGTGTTGATATACATGCCTGAGCCGAGTTCAAACCCTGCGCTCTGAATTACTCTCGGAACAATGCTCATATACCAGTGAAAGTATTCAGAGCCGCTTTCCTTCGGGCTTTCCGAGCGGATGACATAGTTGTAGTCCGGATTATCCAGCCCTTCATAAATCTTCGTAAGGACTGTTTTTAGATTGTATGCGAGGTCGGCTATCTCCTCAGCGCTTATGTCTCCGAAAGACGCATTGTGTTTTTTGGGGAATATCCATGTATGAAAAGGCGATAAGGCAGCATAAGGGATGAATGCAACAAAGTGTTTTGTGTCTAATATTATCCGGTTTTGTTCTTCAATCTCGGTCTTCACAGTCGCACACATGAGGCATTCGCCGGTATTGTCAAAATATCTTACGGCCTCGTCTATCCTGTCTCTAATCTGCAACGGCGTAACCGGTGTTCCTACGATCTGAGAGTGGGGATGCACAATGGATGTGCCTGCTTTTTCCCCATTGTTTTTGAAGATGATTACGTGCTCTGTCCGCGGGTCCTTATAAATGTCAAGGAAGCGGTTTTTATAAATCTTTAAAATATCGGCGACATCGTTAACGGGCATGAGCGCTGTAGGCGCGTTATGCAGGTTTGACTCTATTATTACTTCGTGCCTTCCGACGCCGGTGACGAGATGCTTTAACCTGTCATTTACCCTTTTCCTTTCCCCTTCAAGGTTCAGGGCCGAAAATTTATTCGGCGTTACCCGTATCTTCCAGCTTCCGTCAGAAGTTACCTTCATTATTTCTCCGGGAGTTTTGTTTTCATTCCCGGGACAGAACGGACAGTTTTTATCATGCTCCGGCAGATACTTCCGTTCTCTTTTCTGACGGAAATCATCAGGCCTTTTGGCCCGCTCTGTGGCGATAATTACCCACTCTCTTGTGATTAGGTTCAATCTGAGTTCAGGCATACTTTAAGCATATCACAGATTGCGCCCCTTTAAGAGGCAGCGGCAGGAACGGGATTCAAAAATTTTTAGAATAGTCCTTGTTCTAAAAATTTCGCTTCAATAGTTTATTAATGCCGTTTCAGGTGGAAAGCATATTTATTCGGTAGACCCAGCTAAAAATTTTCTCACCCATCCCTGCCGCTGCCCCGTTCCGCTTCCTGAGAATAGCTACTTTGATACTTTGACCCTATGACCCTTTGACGCTTTTTAAGGCTTTTATCAGCCTGTCAATATCTTCTTCGGTATGCTCTGCTGTCACTGTTATTCTTATCCTTGGTTCTTTTACCGTGGGCGGCCTTATTGCAGGGGCAAAGATGCCTTTTCCAAGAAGATAACAGGATATTTTTAATGCCCTCTTAACATCCCCTGTTTTTATAGGTATAATCGGCGTTTCGCTTCCCATGATGTCATATCCGAGTTCTGTTAGTCCCCTAACTGTTTTTTCTCTATTTAACCAGAGTTTCTTTATCAAAGATGTATCTTTTCTTATTAGTTCCAGCGCAGCAATTGATGCAGCAATAACGCATGAAGGCAGGGCCGTAGAAAAGATGAAGCTTCTGGCCTTATTCGTAATCCACGCTATGGCATCCTTGCTGCATGCAGCAAATGCTCCGAATGAACCCAAAGCCTTTGAGAAAGTCCCCATCTGTATAATCCATGGTTCCGGCTTAATTCCGAAATGAGTAAGGCTGCCCTTTCCTTTTCCGAGCGCCCCCGTGCCGTGCGCGTCATCTATATATAAAAGAACGTTAGGCGTCCGCCTCAGGCGGAGGCGTGAGGCGTTGAGGGAGGAACATATATTGTATATTTCTTTTAACGGAGCGATGTCGCCGTCCATGCTGAAAACCGAGTCTGTAACAACAATTTTTCTCCTGGCCTTTGTTTTTCCGAGAAGTTTTCCGAGCGCATTAATATTTTTATGTTCATATATGATTACCCTTGCCTTGCTTAATCTGCATCCGTCAATTATGCTTGCATGGTTAAGTTCGTCGCTGAATATCGCGTCTCCTCCATCTGCTATTGCCGGGATTATGCCTGTATTTGCGGAATAGCCTGAATTGAAAATGAGCGCGGATTCCGTTCCTTTGAATTTTGCCGTCTTTTTTTCAAGTTCGGCATGCAGAATGCTTCCTCCGCAGAGAAGCCTGGACGCGCCGGAGCCGAAACCAAATGTCTCAATTGTTTTCTGCACGGCCTTAATTATATCAGGATGATTTGCAAGCCCGAGGTAATTATTTGACGAAAAATTTATATATTCTTTCCCCTCAATTTTTATCTGTGAGCCTTGCGGGGAATTGCAGTTTTGTATCTCCCTCAGGAGGTTCATTTTTCTTAAGCGTTTGAGCGATTCTGAAAACATTTTTCGCTATTATACCTCACAAATCAGGAAAACTTATAATTTGATTTAAAAAATTCCTTGAATGTTTTAATCCTTTTTCTTGACAAAGGGGAAAATTATGTGATAAATTCCATCGTTTTCACTTTTGATTATCAAAAAAATCGGGGGAGAGGATAGAGCAATGTTGGAATTAAATATTAAGTGGTTTGTTGTCCTGCTGATTAACTTCCTTGTACTGCTCTACGTATTGAATAAAATTCTCTTCAAACCGCTCCTTCAGCTTTTTAAGGAAAGGGAAAACAACATAAGCGGTGCGCTGAATTCAGCTAAAGAGATGTCTCAAAAAAAAGACGAGGCGATTGCAAGGCTGAATAAAGACCTATCAAATGCCAGAGACAAGGCTAAAGAAGTTTTTGAAGCTCTCAGAGCAGAGGGCGGAGACAAGCAAAGAGAATTGTTTTCAGGCGCAGAGGCAGGGGCATCAGAGATGCTTCAGAAGGCGCGGGCTGAACTAAAAGCTGAGGCTGAAAAGGCAAGACAGTCCTTAAGGGCTGATGTGGATAAATTCTCTGATGAGATTGTAAGAAAACTGATAATGGCATGAAAACCATGATACACGATACAAGATACATGATACAGGATAGAGAACATACCCCTCTCTGTCCCCCCTTAGCAAGGGGGGAATTAAGGGGGGGGCATCGTGCATCGTGCATCGTGCATCATGCATCATCCTTTATTCTCCTAATTATCTACTTCTTACTTCTCACTTCCCTCGCTTTCGCGAGCGGCGGGGAGGAAGGCGGCGCAGGCGCGATATTCAAGGACTATCTCTGGAAGATTATAAATTTTGGAATTCTTTTCTTTGTTTTATTTAAGTTCGGGAAAAAACCGCTTCAGGCTTTTCTGAAACAGAGGACAGAACTTATAGAAAAGGGACTCAAGGAAGCAAAAGAGGCAAAGGAACTTGCGCAGAAAGCCCTTGCGGAGGTTGAAGAGAGGCTGAAAACAAAGGACAAAGAGATAGAGGAAATTATTTCATCTGCAAGAGAGTCCGGGGGAAAAGAGAAGGCCAGGCTTATTGAAGAAGGCAACCGGATGAAAGAGAGGATACTTGAGCAGGCAAGGACTAACATAGAATATGAAGTCAAAAGAGCTAAAGACGCGATAATGGAAGAAGCTGCTGCTATTGCTGTAGAGCTTGCAGAGAAAAAACTTAAAGAGAAACTTACTAAAGAGGAACAGCTTAAGCTGCTTGAAGAATCTCTGGCAAAGATAGAGGTCGGGAATTGAAACCGGCAAGAGAAGCAAAAAAATATGCAAAAACTCTTATAAATATTGTGGGCCTTGAGGCCGTGCCGCAAGCGCTTGCAGAGCTTAGCGTGATAGAAACCCTTATGGTGAAAAGCGCGGACTTTAAGAGCTTGCTGCTAAATCCCGGATTTTCCCAGCCTGACAGGGAGAAGGCCTTGAAGAATTTAGCAGAGAAGATAAAACTTTCCGGGAAGGTCGTTAAATTCATAATGCATCTTTCGGAATTCAGGCTAGTCGCGGCGCTGCCCGAGATAATTAAGATAGCGACAGCCCTTTACCTTGAGAAGAAAAAACGCGCGAAGGCAGTTGTTATGAGCTCAATAGAAATAGGAAAGGATTATGAAGAGAGGCTCAAGGGTTCATTGAAGAAATTAACCGACAGGGATGTTGACATAGAATTTGTTTTGGAGCCTGCTTTGCTCGGAGGGATCCTGGTAAAAGTGGGCAGCACAATGTATGACACGAGCATAAAGGGCCAGTTGAGGCTTTTAAAAGATGAGCTTATAAAGGGGTGAGAGAATGGAAATTAAGGTTGATGAGATAAGTGAACTCTTAAGAAAACAGATAACAGACTTTGAGAAAAAAGTTGATGTAAGCGAGGTCGGCACTATCGTATCCGTCGGCGACGGTATCGCGCGTATTTACGGACTAGATAAGTGCATGGCCTCAGAGCTTCTCGAATTCCCGAATAATATTATGGGTATGGCGCTTAACCTCGAAGAAGACACCGTAGGCGCGGTTCTCTTCGGCGAGGACAAGCTTATCCATGAAGGCGATATAGTGAAGCGCACAGGCAGGATTATGTCGGTGCCTGTGGGAGAAGCCATGAGAGGAAGGGTTGTCAACGCAATTGGACAGCCTATTGACGGCAAAGGCCCTATTAATACAAAAGAATCAAGAATAGTTGACGTTGTTGCTCCGGGTATTGTTGACAGGCAGCCTGTTACAGAGCCGATGCAGACGGGCCTTAAGGCGGTAGATTCAATGATACCGATCGGAAGAGGGCAGAGAGAGCTTATTATCGGCGACCGTCAGGTCGGAAAGACTGCGGTTGCTATTGACGCAATAATAAACCAGAAGGGCGGGGACGTCACGTGCATATATGTCGCCATCGGACAGAAGCGCGCGAACATTGCCCGCGTCATGAAGACGCTTGAAGAAAACGGCGCGATGGAACACACCATCATAGTTATGGCATCCGCCAGCGAACCTGCGCCGCTCCAGTACATTGCTCCTTACACAGGATGCGCGATAGGAGAATATTTCAGGGACAACGGGAAACACGCATTAATAATATATGATGACTTGAGCAAGCAGGCCACGGCATACAGGCAGTTGTCGCTTCTCTTGAGGCGCCCGCCCGGACGTGAGGCCTTCCCCGGAGACGTTTTCTATCTCCATTCAAGGCTTCTGGAAAGGGCTGCAAAACTTTCAAAAGAACTCGGAGGAGGCTCGCTTACAGCGCTTCCGATTATTGAGACACAGGCGGGAGACGTTTCAGGTTATATTCCTACAAACGTTATCTCCATTACAGACGGCCAGATATATCTTGAGCCGGAACTCTTTTACGCGGGCGTCAGGCCGGCAGTTAACGTAGGCCTTTCAGTCAGCCGCGTCGGCGGCGCCGCGCAGACAAAGGCCATGAAGCAGGTTGCGGGCACGCTCCGTCTGACTATGGCGCAGTTTCGCGAGCTTGCGGCATTCGCGCAGTTCGGCTCGGACCTGGATAAGGCAACCCTTGAACAGATTGAAAGAGGAAAGAGAATGGTTGAGCTTCTCAAGCAGGACCAGTATGTTCCTATGACAATGGTGGAGCAGGTTGCGATAATCTTTGCCGGAACACAGGGTTATCTTGATGATGTCCCGGTTGAGGCGGTAAGGAAATTTGAAGAAGAATTTCTCCGTTACATGAAAGACCGCAAGGGAGATGTCCTTAAAGAGCTTGAGGAAAAGAAGGCGATTGACGATGCGATAAAGGCAAAGCTCATCGCCGCAATAGAAGACTTTAAGAAAGGATTCAAAGGATAAAAGTGTAAGTGCGAGTGTAAGTGTTAGTTTTTTTCCGTTACTTACACTTACACTTTCACTAACACTAAAAAATATGGCGACACTTAGAGATATAAAACGCAGAATTAAGGCTGTTCAAAGCACCAGCAAGATCACGAAGGCCATGAAGATGGTTGCTGCCGCCAAGTTCAGAAAGGCGCAGCAGAGGATGATGGAGATGCGGCCGTATGCCGACAGGATGAACAGCGTCCTTTCAAGCCTGGCAGGCAGTGTTGAGAGAGAGGCGCATCCGTTACTTGCGAAAAGGCCGAGGAAGACGGTTGACGTTATGGTCCTTACGAGCGACAGGGGACTTTGCGGGGCGTTCAATTCAAATATACTGAAGGCCGCTTCGGCGCATATATCAAGCCTAAAGAAAGAGGGTTTTGAGGTTAATGTGAGCGCAATAGGAAGAAAAGCGGTTGACTATTTCAAGAGGAGAAACGTCACCCTGAAAAAAAACTGGATAGGCATTTCAGGAAGGATTTCTTATTCAAACGCGCAGGAAATTGCTTCTGAGATAATTCAGCGGTATACTGATGAAACCACTGATGAAATTATTCTCGCGTACAACGAATTCAAATCGGTTATCGCCCAAAAAGTTGTTATCACAAAGCTGCTTCCGCTGGCGTCCATAGAGGCCTCCGCGGAAACGCTGCCTGTTTTTAATTTTATATACGAGCCTACGAAGGAAGAGATATTCAATAACCTTCTTCCCAAGAATGTTGAAATACAGATATTCAGGGCCTTGCTTGAATCACAGGCGGCGGAAGAGGCCGCAAGAATGTCTGCGATGGAAAATGCGACAAAGGCCGCAAATGACATGATAAGCAGCCTGACGCTACAATTTAACAAGGCCAGGCAGGCATCTATTACAAAAGAGCTTATGGATATAGTCGGCGGCGTTGAGGCATTAAAAGGATAAAAATAAAGTAGTAAGTAGTTAGTAGACAGTAGATAGGGTCAGAAGATTTTATCCCTTAACTGCTAACTACTAAATACTAACTACTAAGAAATACGGGGGTATAGAATGAGTAATATCGGAAAAGTATCGCAGGTTATCGGCGCGGTTGTTGACGTTGAGTTTGAAGGCAAGATGCCTGAAATATTGAATGCCGTTACTGTGGACCAAAAAGGGGATGCGGCAAAAGGCCTTCCCGATATTAAGGTAACATTGGAAGTCGCCGCGCACCTCGGCGACAACAAGGTCAGGACAGTCGCTATGTCCGCCACAGACGGACTTGTCAGGGGAATGGATGCGGTTGATACAGGCCAGCCCATCACAGTCCCTGTCGGAAAGGCGGCGCTTGGAAGAATACTTAATGTTATAGGCGAGGGCGTTGATAATCTCGGCCCCGTGAAGGCAGAGCAGAGGCTTCCGATTCACAGGACAGCCCCTGATTTCAGCGAGCAGGAACCGACCACGCAGGTCTTTGAGACAGGCGTTAAAGTTTTTGACCTTCTCGTCCCGTTCGTCAGAGGCGGAAAGATGGGAATGTTCGGCGGCGCGGGCGTCGGCAAAACAGTCGTTATCATGGAGATGATACATAACATTGCTATGAAGCACGGCGGCGTCTCTGTATTCGCGGGCGTCGGCGAAAGGACCAGGGAAGGAAACGACCTCTACGGCGAGATGAAGCACTCAGGCGTTCTTGAAAAAGTCGCGCTTATTTACGGACAGATGAACGAGCCGCCCGGAGCAAGGGCCAGGGTTGCGCTTACCGCACTTACGGCAGCCGAGTATTTCAGGGATGAAGGACAGGACGTTCTTATCTTCATAGACAATATTTTCAGATACACGCTTGCAGGCGCGGAGCTTTCGGCATTGCTCGGTAGAATGCCTTCTGCTGTCGGATACCAGCCGACTCTCGGAACCGACATGGGCATTCTTCAGGAAAGAATCACAACCACAAAGAAAGGCGCTATCACATCAATGCAGGCCATTTATGTCCCTGCGGACGACCTTACAGACCCTGCCGTTGCTACGGCCTTTACGCACCTTGACGGAACAGTCGTTCTTTCAAGGCAGATATCAGAGCTTGGTATTTATCCTGCTGTGGACCCGCTGGATTCAACCTCAAGAATTCTGGACCCGAAGGTTATCGGCGATGAGCACTATGCGGTCGCAAGAAGCGTCCAGAAGATACTCCAGAGATATAAAGAGCTTCAGGACATCATCGCGATCCTCGGTATGGAAGAGCTCTCGGAAGACGATAAGGTTACGGTTGCCAGGGCCAGAAAGATGCAGAGGTTCCTCAGCCAGCCGTTCCATGTTGCTGAGGTCTTCACAGGCAGGCCCGGCAAATACGTTAAGGTTGCGGACACAATAAGAAGCTTTAAGGCGATAGTTGACGGTAAGTATGACGATGTTCCGGAGCAGGCGTTCTACATGACAGGCGCGATTGAAGAGGTTGAGGAGAACGCGAAGAAGCTTGGATGGAGCAGATAAATAATAATTTCAAATTTCAGATTTGAGATTTCAAATTAAGAGAAGGAAATGGGAAATAAATTGAAATTAGAAATAGTCACTCCTTACGGCCTTATATTCAGCGAAGAGGTTGATGAGGTTACTGCCAGCGGGAGCGAGGGTGAATTCGGCGTTCTTCCCGGGCATGTGCCTTTTGTGACGACGCTAAAGATAGGCATGCTCATAGCAAAGACGGTCCAGGAGTCAAAAATCTTCTTTGTCAACTGGGGATACGCGGAGATAGGCGCTGATAAAGTCCTGGTGCTTGCAGACAGCGCCGAGAAGTCGGAAGAGATTGATGTGGAGAGGGCCAAGGCTGCCATGAAGAGGGCTGAAGAAAGGCTCAAAAAGGCAGAGGAGGTAGATTTCCACCGCGCAGAGGCCTCGCTTGAAAGAGCAGCCGCGAGGATTCAGGTAGCGCAGTTAAGAATACCCAAATAAGTATCAGAGCATCAGAGGGTCAGAGCGGCAAAGCTTAAAAAGAGAAAGTTAAAATTATCATTGCAAATTGCAAAATTTAAAATGATAAATGCTAATTGATAATTTTGAGATTCAAAGTGTCACAGTGTCGAAGTAAAAAATATTCTTTGATCCTCTGACACTCTGTCACTTTGACACTCTTAACCTCTGCCTTGCCGCTTCGTAAAGGCAGACTGCCGCTGATGCCGAGACATTGAGGCTTTCGGCCTTTCCATAAGTCGGAATCTTTAAAGTCGTATCCGCATGTTTTTTTATCTCGCTGCTTACGCCGTGCGCCTCATTTCCGAATACAAATGCAGAGGGTTTTTTAAGGTCTGCCTCAAATATTGATTTGTCGGAATCAAGCGCGGTTGCGACAAGCATTATATCCTTTGATTTCAGCCATTCAATGAACCTGCCTGTATCGCTGTAGATTATCGGAATATTGAATATGCTTCCTGCCGTGGCCCGGATTGTCTTTTGCATAAAGGCATCACAGGTGCCTTTGAGAATTACAACAGCATCCGCCCCGGCTGCATCGGAAGTCCTTATTATTGTCCCCAGATTTCCGGGCTCCTGAACTCCGTCAACCGCAACAATCATAGGAGTTTGTTTGAATGTAATCTCATCCAGTTTTTTTATTTCATAGGATGCGATAGCGATAATTCCCTGCGGGGTTTCCGTGTCAGCGAGTTTGTTTATGATATGCGCGGGGACTTCAAAAATCTCGCCTGTAATTCTCCTTAATATTTTTTGCCCGTCTTTTTTAGAGGCGAATTCATCCGTAAAAAAGATTGTTGAAACCTTGCTTCCTGAAGCCAATGCCGTTTCTATCAGATGCGGGCCTTCTATAATGAATGCCGTATTTTTGTGTTTGCCCCTATTGCTCTTAATATCAAGGGCTTCCTTAATTTTGGGGTTGGACAGGTTTGTAATTCTGGCATATTTCATTTTTTCCCCCTGACAAGTTTTTTAAGTGTATCTTCATAGATTTTTTCTCTCTCGCCTATTTCAATAATTTCCAGTATAGATGGGGTATCCCTGTAAATAATCCTATACCTGCCGACCCTGTAGCTTCTGAGCCCTTCCAGTTCATCTTTTAAAAATTTTCCAGCAGATGGGACCAGAGTTATTTCCTTCAATCCTGCCTTTAATTTCCTTTTTATATCAGGATGAATAGTTCTCAAAAAAGCTAAGGTTTCGGAAGGAATCTTTAGCAGTCTTTTGGTCAACCTATTTCCTTAAAAAGCTCATCTAAGGTATAAGTCTTTGCCCTTTTGGTTCCCTTTAGCCCTTTTTTTATCCCGGCCATTAAGCTCGGGCTTGATTTTATGGCAAGGGTCTCTTTCCAGCTTTCAAACTCGTCCATGCTGACGATAACAGCCGAAGGCCTGCCGTTTTTTGTTATAACAACCTCCTCATCGGTTGAATCAACACGCTCCACAAGGCTGCTGAGCTTTGACTTTACTTCGTATAAGGGAAGTGTTTTCATCTTGTTTCCTCCATGACCAGAATTATGACTATAATAGCATTGCGCTAGGCCATTGTCAATTTTTTAGGGGAAGTTCAACAAGGGAATAATTGTGATATAATTTTTACAGGAAGTTCGTTTTTCCTATCTTGCAAATATGAGGAGGAGATATGAGAAAGACGGTTGTGATTTTTTTAGGTTTTCTATTACTGATTCCTTATTCTGTAAATGCGGGCGTAAAGGAGGCTAAAAGTATGGTTAAAAATATTCACTGGTTCGGGCATGATACGTTTAAGATTATGGGGGAAAAGATAATTTATACAGACCCTTTCAAGATCAAAAAGAAGGATAACGCCGATATCATCCTGATAACCCATGAGCATTATGACCACTGTTCTCCTGAAGATGTAAAAAAGATTCAAGGGCCCAATACCGTAATCGTGACTGTCGCCGACTGCGCAAAAAAGCTCGGCGGAAACATTAAGACAGTCAAGCCGGGAGATAAGATTAACGTTGAGGGAATTGCTATGGAGGCGGTCCCCTCTTATAACACCAACAAACAGTTTCATGTAAAAGAAAGGGGATGGGTCGGGTATATTTTCACTGTGAAAGGCCAGAGGATTTATATAGCCGGAGACACGGATTACATCCCTGAGATGAAGACCTTTAAAAATATAGACATTGCGCTGCTTCCCGTATCAGGCACTTATGTGATGACCGCTGACGAGGCCGTTAAGGCCGCGCTTGACATAAAGCCCAAGATTGCAATCCCGATGCATTACGGTTCAATAGTGGGCGATAAAAATGATGCAAAGAGGTTTGCGGAGGGGCTTAAGGGAAAGATTGGAGTAGTAATAATGCAGGAGGAATAGAGTGTCAGTGGCCTGTGATTAGTGTCAGCAACTGAAACTGACACTGACACTGAATACTGACACTAAATTTAATATGCCTGACGCTAAAAAGATAACGACGCTTTTGCTTAAGAAATACCCCAATCCGAGGACTGCGCTTAATTTTACGAATCCGCTTGAGCTCCTCGTCGCGGCAATCCTCTCCGCGCAGTGCACTGACGCGAGGGTAAATGAGGTTACAAAAACTCTTTTCAAAAAATATAGAAGCGCGAAGGATTTTGCAGCCGCTGACCCGAAGGCCTTTGAAAATGAGATAAGGCCTACCGGTTTTTTTAAGAATAAGGCAAAGATGATTATAGGCTGCTGTCAGAAACTCGTAAGGGATTTTAAGGGCCAGGTGCCGCAGACTCTGGAGGAGCTTACAACCCTTCCGGGAGTCGGAAGGAAAACAGCCAACGTGGTCCTCGGGAGCGCCTTCGGGAAACAAGCAATTGCCGTTGACACCCATGTATTGAGGGTCTCAAACAGGCTCGGAATCGCGCATTCCGAAAATCCGGATAAGGTTGAAGAAGAACTAATAAGACAGGTTCCGAACAGCAAATTGACGGCGTTTAATCTGGCCATGATACTTCACGGAAGAGAGACCTGTACCGCAAGAAGCCCTAAGTGCGGCAGGTGCGTGCTTTATGATGAATGCGGCTGGCCTGAAAAGAGCAAGGATAGAATTTAAATGTTTGAAATAATTATCGGGATGTTTAAGGAGAAAAGCGGATTCCTTTCAGGACAGGAAATCAGCAGGAGCCTCGGCATTACGAGGGCTGCCGTATGGAAGAAGATAAAGGCGATGAGAGAGAAGGGATATGTAATTGAAGGCTCTGCCTCAAAAGGTTACAGGCTTATAAAAACTCCGGAGTTTTCAGTTGAAGAACTAAAGACCCTGGTCAGAGGAGATTTTGGAAAAGAGATAATTTTTCATGAGAGCATTGATTCTACAAATGCGCTTGCAATGGAGCTTGCGGAAAGAGGCCTTCCTCACGGCACGGTCGTAATCGCAGACAGGCAGACAAAGGGCAAAGGGAGGCTCGGAAGGATATGGTTTTCGCCTCCGAAAGGCAATGTTTATATGAGTGTAATTGTCAGGCCTGAGCTGGAACCTAAAGATGCTACCCTTCTTACAATAATGAGCGCTGTATCGTGCGCGAGGGCTATGAAAAATTCAACAGGGCTTGATGTGAAAATAAAATGGCCTAATGACCTGATGCTGTCTGAAAGAAAAATAGGCGGCATACTTACGGAAATGAAATCGGATCAGGACCGGATTATATTTGCCGTAATCGGCGTCGGCATAAACGTTAATGCGCGGCTTGACGCATTTCCGCCTGAAGTTCGCGCTATTGCGACTTCTGTAATTGAGGAACTCGGAGGGAAGAAAGATACGAGGGAAGCCTCAAGGACGCGGATTATTGCCGGCATACTAAAAGAGCTGGAACAATGGTTTAAGATTATGATGACAGGCGGCAGAAAACAGCTGATAAATGAATGGAAAAAGCTTTCATCAACTCTGGGGAAAAAGGTGAAGGTTGTCTCAGGCCAGGATACCTTTTCAGGGATTGCCGAGAATATAGATGACGCCGGCATGCTTATATTAAAGCTTTCATCCGCCTCAGGCGGAGGAGCATTAAAGAGAATAAGCGCAGGCGATGTAACGATGCTGAGATAGTGTCAAAGCGTCAAAGAAAAGTATCATAGTATCAGAGGGTCATAGTGTCAGAGTAAAAGAAATTTTTGACTTTGATACTTTGACACTTTGACTTTCTGACACTTCTTTTAGATTGGGTCTTTAAACGTGTTGTAAATCTCATCAAAGACAGGAGCAACTTCAATGAAGGCCTTTAATACTTCAGGGTCAAAATGTTCCGGCATGGTTCTGCCGTCGCCTTCTGTTATTATCTTGAAGGTCTCCTCATGCGTGAAACCTTTTTTATAAGGCCGTTTGGTGCGAAGGGCGTCATACTGGTCTACAAGCATGACAATCCGGCCCTCAATAGGCGTTTCCTTACCCTTCAGCCCCCTTGGATAACCTTTCCCGTCCCATCTTTCATGATGGTTTAACGCTATGGATGCGGCAAACTGAATCGTAGGGTAGTTTGAGCCTGCAAATATTTTTGCCCCTATTGTTGTGTGTGTTTTCATAACCTCAAACTCTTCAGGCGTGAGAGGCCCGGGTTTTAAGAGTATGTGGTCCGGTATCCCTATTTTCCCTATATCGTGCATTGAGCTTGTGTATGTAATCTGTTCTATGAAGTCCATAGGCATATTCAAAGCCTCTGCCATCTTGTTTGAGTAAAGTCCTACACGCGCGATATGGGCTCCGGTATCCGTATCCCTGTATTCCGCGACTGCTGTCAGACGCCTTATGACCTCGCCGGTCATATTCTTTACCAGAAGCAGGGCGTCTGCAAGTTCCTGTGTCCTTTTCTGAACCGTCTCCTCAAGCAGCAGCTTATAATTTTTCTCTATCTTTAAAAGGCTGCTGTACTTTACCGCCTTTTCTATAGAATGAAGGAGATACTCCGGTTTGTAGGGCTTTATTAAAAAATCAAAGGCCCCGTTTTTTATCGCTGCGACTGCCGCATCTATCTCCGCGTATGCAGTCATCATAATTACAGGTATTTGTTTGTCCAGGCCGCGTATTTTTTCAAGGAGCTCAATCCCGGACATCACAGGCATCTTTATATCCGATAAAACAATATCAAATTTCTTCTTGCCGAACCTGTCAAGAGCCTCAGGCGCATTTGAGCATGTTGAAACGCTATAGCCATATTCCTTCAACAGGGCAGATACGGATTCAAGCACGTAAGTATCATCGTCAACAACCAGTATTGAGGCTTCAATTTTCTCGGTCATTTGTTCAATACCTCTTTTATTTTTTTCAGGAGATTTTTAGGCGCTGCGGGTTTTGAGATGAATTCAAACCCCTCTTCCAGTAGGCCTTTCTTGTGCATGATATCTGCCGTATATCCGCTTGTAAACAGAGCCTTTATGTCGGGCCTTATCATCTTTATCTTTTCGTAGGCCTCCCTGCCGTTCAGTTTAGGAAGCACTACGTCTATCATCAGAAAATCTATCTTGTCTTTGTTTTCAAGAAATCTGCTCACCGTCTCCTCTCCGTCTGCCGCCTCTACGACTCTGTAGCCGAATTCTTCAAGCACTATCTTTTCAAGTCTTCTTACTTCTTCTTCGTCTTCAGCAAGAAGTATTGTCTTGCCTTTTTCTGCCTTGAGCGTAGGCTCCTCTTCAAAAGATATATCTCTGCGCTCCGCCTCCGGTAAGCGTGCCTATTGTCTTCCGCCTGCTCATAAATTCAATTTTATCACATATAATGATTATTAGAGCTAAAGAGCGGAAATATTGCGTTCTTTGACTTTATCATGATGTCTGTGTTAAAAAATATACAAAAAAATTAACAGCCTATTATGTCATTCCGCTTTGATGCGGAATCCATTTTCGTTGCTCTGGATTCCCGCTTTCGCGGGAATGACGACAAAAGGAACGTATTAAGAAATGCACTTTTTCAGATATAAAAAGAACGAACTCTTTGCAGAGGATGTGCCTGTAAGAAGGCTTGCGGAAAAATACGGCACGCCTCTTTACATATACAGCCATAAAACGCTTCTCAGGCATTTCATGGCGTACCAGAAGGCCTTTGACGGGTATCCGCACATAATCTGCTTTGCGCTTAAATCAAATTCAAATCCTGCGATACTCAGGCTCTTTGCAAAAAACGGCGGCGGAGCGGATATCGTTTCAGGAGGAGAACTATTTACTGCGTTGAGCGCGGGAATCTCCCCAAAGAAGATTGTTTATGCCGGAGTAGGTAAAACAGAGGACGAGATAAGGCTTGCGTTAAAATCCTGGATACTTATGTTCAATGTAGAATCCGGAGATGAACTGAGGGCGATAAACAAAGTTGCAGGCGCTATGAAGGCAAAGGCGCCTGTTGCATTGAGAATCAATCCCGACATTGACCCTGAAACCCATCCTTATATCTCAACCGGATTAAGGCAGCATAAATTCGGCATTCCGATTGAAGACGCGGTTGAACATTATAAGACTGCAAGCAGGCTTAAAAATATTTCAGTCATCGGCATACACAAACACATAGGCTCGCAGATTACAAAGGTTTCTCCATTTGTAGACGCCCTTAAGAGGATTCTTGTTCTTGTTAATGAGTTGGGCGCTCAAGGGGTAAATATCAAATACCTGGATATCGGCGGAGGGCTCGGCATCTCGTATAAGGATGAAGAACCGCCTGTGCCTGCAGACCTTGCAAGGAATCTGCTGCCCTTGCTTAAAGGGAGGAAGATGACTTTGATAACGGAGCCCGGCAGGTCTATTGTCGGGAATGCGGGGATACTTGTGACAAAGACGCTTTACCTTAAACAGGGTTTTGAAAAGGATTTTGTAATAGTGGATGCGGGGATGAATGACCTTATGCGGCCTTCGCTCTACGGGGCTTATCACAGGATAATTCACGTTAGGAAGAATAAAAGGGATGCAATGCTTGCAGACCTTGTAGGACCTATCTGTGAATCAGGAGATTTTATTGCAAAAGAGAGGGAAATCGCAGAGGTTAGGCAGGGCGAATATCTTGCCGTAATGGGCGCCGGCGCATACGGATTTTCCATGAGTTCAAATTATAACAGCCGTCCGAGGCCTGCAGAAGTAATGGTTAAGGGAAAAGAGCATTTTTTGATACGGGAAAGGGAGACGTATAAAGACTTATTAAAAAATGCGCGGATACCTAATTTTTTGAGATAAGTGTTAAAGCGGCAGGAACGGGATTCAAAAATTTTTAGAATAGTCCTCGTTTTAAAACCATCGCTTCATAGGTAGAGTAATGCCGTTTCAGGTGGAAAGCACATTTGTTCGGTAGACCCAGCTAAAAATTTTCTCACCCATTCCTGCCGCTGCTGCCGAATCTTTTGAGCGAACTAAAGGAAGGCTGTGTCTGGATTGAGGCAAGATTCACGGGTTTGTCAGAATAGGGGCTGAAGACGAAACGAAGTGAGCGGATAGCCCCGCCTGAGAGATTGTAATTTCACCTCTATAAAATTACGCCCTGCAATTGCACAAAGATAGTTTAAGATTGCCGAAAGA
>Ga0172369_10002386_pt1 | contig 25923 bp, 18 predicted proteins | sample LakKiv25m_FD_114539 | JGI IMG/M metagenome (GOLD analysis project Ga0172369, IMG submission 114539) | Freshwater microbial communities from Kabuno Bay, South-Kivu, Congo - kab_022012_11.25m | ecosystem: Environmental > Aquatic > Freshwater > Lake | place: Democratic Republic of the Congo...
CTTGTCCGTCATCTCCAGCGAATCTTTGCACAAAAGATCGTGATGCTGAATGGTCGTGTAGGGAAGTCGAAGCCTTTTCAGCATTTCCTGCAACTGCGACCCACGATTGGTGAGAACGCCGCTTTCCTCATCGTATGTCTTTTCGATGGTTCCCCCGGTGGTAATCACAATGACTTTTTGCTTCATATTACAGAAATCTATAAAGTGGTAAATGGGCTGAATTGAGTTTGCATTTGTTGTGAGTGAATGGTAGTGATGGCATTGATTCTTCACTACAGGCTTTTTGCTGCTTGGCCGAACCACACCATTTTGTCCAACGCAACACCAATAGATTGGAGTGCCAAGCTTGTTCGGGTTGACTTCCAGCCGACAATTCAGCTCTCCGTAGTTTTCGGACAAGCGCTATTTCTCCGCTTGCTCCTTTTCATAAACGAGCGTTGCCTTGCGTTCGCCGCGAGAGGATTTGGAATTGTATTGGATGGTCAATGACTTCCCACCATCTGTGAGCTGCCAAACTTCCACCGCGTCAATTTGCATCCGGTTGCCGTTTCTTTCGAACGTCGATTTAGAAGCAATGGTTAGGCTTTTCCCGTCCGCCGACCACTTGGCCGTCGCCGTGACCTCCCGATCGCGAACGGTGTTCTTACACTCTTTGCCATCGAGAGTGAGCTCCTCTTTGGAGGTCATTTCCTCCCCGTTCCTTCGCCTCGAGACCCTTTCCAAGGACATCTTGTCTGCACTTTGGGTGACCGTCATTTTAGTCGCCAACATGGCGCGACCACCTTCACCCAAATTGCTTTTCTCGTCATTTAGAATCCATTTGCCGGAGAAGTTTGCCTGATCGCTTCCCAAAAGGAATGACGAGAGAATAAGCAGCAAAGCTGATACGCCAACCAAAACTTGAGTGCGCATAGAACACCTCCTTTGAGTCAACAGCGATATAAAATTTGTTTGTGGTTTGAATGTGGCTCCCTGCGACTGCTTTTCGCAACGGAAGCAGAGCTATCTTTCCAAACCATCCTTTTGTATTGTCAAGTATGTGCGAAAGATTCTCCGGTGAAATCAACCGTCTTTTTCCCCACAAAAATCATCTCCGGCGAATCGTCCGTCAATGGAGTTTTGTCGAAATTGCCGTAAAGCTCGATCACTTCAAAGCCGCCTCGCGCAAACAGGTGCTCGACTTCGTAGCGGAAAAAGTAGCGAAACGGAAAACTTTGTACCAACCGCTTTGTTTCGCCGGAACGCTCTGTCAGATAGTAAATGAGTTCTACATCGTTGTATCGTTCGGCGCGATGCGTGGCAACCAGCCGGCTACAACGGCGCAATCTCCGGCCATCCGGATGTATGAATTCGGCCACGTCTTCTGTTTCTTCAGTCCGGCGCGGATCCATGATCTTGCTGAAATCCACTTGAAAAAAATCGATAATGAGCATCCCGCCAATCGGCAAATGGGCATTCGTGCATCGCAAGCAAGCTAATTGATCCTGAAGGGACACCAGATGCTGAAGAGCGAAAGGGAATGATGATGGCGGAGAACTTTTCACGAAGGTCAAAATTCGTCATGTTTGCTTGCACAAGCTTGACCCGATTTGTAATCGCTTCCAGTTGCGTTGCCAGCCTCTCCCTACACTTGGCGAGCATGTGCTGCGGCAAATCCAAGCCAACGATTTCGCAGCGGACTTCGGCCACTTTTACCAATACACGTCCGGTTCCGCAGCCTAACTCCAGCACTTTTCCGCCGGCGCCGCGGCAGAATTCAGCGTAAAATTTCGAATCCGGTCGACTCGCATACTGGGAAATTAAATCATAGAGATCGGCTATGAATGCTTGATCGTCATAATCACCATAGCAGCTCATCGGTGTCGTCCACCTTTACGCAGAAGGCTGATTCATTTGGCCAACATTTGGAACACCTAATCCAGTGTGAAAGTACTGGCGAGGCCCGGAATCCGATTCTTTCGCTTTTGACCTAAAGCTCTGCAACTGGCGGAAAAATACTAAAAAATGTGCTGTAATAAAAGAGAAATATCGCTCGCCAAGCATCTGAGAGTGGGTGTTTTTTGGGAAACTTGTGTGGGAAGGGAAATGTATCTTCGCTTCGCTGTCGAACAAGGGCAGCGAGGATTATGGCTGATCAGGAGGAAGTTGTGGATGCGTTCTTTTTGACCTTAAAATGGGTGGAATGATCTCTCAGTGAGTAATTGATTCTTTCGAATATCAAAGAGCCGGCGAAGACAAAAGCATCTTCGCCGACTCCAGCAGAAGTGCTGCTATTTGTCCAAGCCAGTAACCGATAACTTGGCTCTCACCTCGTCTGCGCGCAGCCCCTCAAATTTGTCGACCAGCGTCTTGACGTTTTCCAAATCCTGCAAAAACTCCCTGCTACTGTATTTTTGCAGCTCAGCTATAAACTCACGTGCCCACTGCGCTTCCTTTTCGTTGAGAAGGACTTCACCCTTTCCCCCTGACTTGAGGATGCGATGCGCTTCGGCAGCGCGCCTTGCCAGAGTTGCAGCGTCCCGAATGAGGCTGGGATTCTTCAAGAGAATGCCCGAGGCTTCCTCGGAATGCCTATTATAAAGATCGATAATCCGTTGTCCAAAATCGGTCTTGCGCAATCCCAGGTCACGAAATTCGCGCAAGTCCTTCACAACTTCCGGACCGTCGTTTTGATCCTGTAGAGCCAGCTCGATGGTACAGGCGCAATTGGAGAGATCGATGTCGTTAAAGGCCAGCGATTGCAATGCTGCGGTTCTTTGGTTGGCGTTCAGCTCATTGCACAACAAGGGCCAATACTCGGCAATGTTATTTGCATCGCTGCCCCAAAACGAATCCCGCCAGATCACCGCAAAGGGCGCGTTGTTGACGCCGCTCGGATCGCAATCGCCGGAGGTGCAATTGCCGTCGCTGTTGCGGTCGCGAACGTCTCCCATGCCGGCTGCGACATGGCCCTCGTTTTGTTGTCCATCGCCATCCGTGTGGCCGGAGGAGTGGTTGAACGACTCGATGTTCCGAGACCATCCGTTGGAATCATAGACGCCGTCATCATTGATGGACAAGGCGATGAAGGTGCCCCAGCCTTCCGTAAAAGCAAAATTGGTGTTTAAGATATCGTCAAATCCGTGCGAGCCGCCGGTGTTCGAAGGCCAATCGCCGCCATAGGCATTGTGCATGGTGGCATGGCCGTATTCATGCAGGACGATGTCTCTGGCAACCTCGTCCCCATCCTCGATGTCGATCTCCTCCCAAAATGTGCTATACTGGCTGGCGCCCTCCGGAAAGCACAAATCGACAAAGCCCGGGTCCTGACCCCCGATAGCGGTTAGAAAATTCCAGCCCTGATTCAAATCCTAAAAGAGAATGGCGGCTTCCTGATAGTCCACCAGCCAAAAGCTGCCGAAATCGACCACCGTTCCGTCGCTCAGGTTATCGCGGGTGCCGGTGACCCAGTCATAGGTCCAATCCGGCCAGTATGAGCAATCCTGCACCCGGAAGCGCGAGTTGGTAGCCCTGATGCGGATGTAGATATCCCTCCCATCTTGAAACCAACCATCGTCATTGTTGACGACGGCGCTAAAGTCGCCATTCCAATTGGTGATCGTGGAGGTAATTTGTTCATCCGGCCCGAAATCGTCGTCGCGAATGTCGATGGTGGCATTGACAAAAGGCTGGAGGTTGCCGTTTCGATCACGAAACAATGCCCGTCCTATCACAGTGATGGGATCGAGGTCGCGCATCACCTTGTCGCTGTTGTCGATGATGATCCCTTTCTCCCACGGCTCTATTCCCGGCGCTGGAGATGCCAGAGCCTGTGGCCGTCGTACCTCAATCCGAATCGGACCTTCGACCTGTTCGAGCCGACCGGCCAAATAGGTGTCCAAAGTCACACCGCTGTTCGGGTCCTTTCTCAATTGCTCATTCAGCTTTTTGATGACTCCCTCCCTTTTTCCCCGGCGCAACTCCTGGCCGGTCATCAAGCGCGCCGGATTCTTGCCGTCGACCACCAAGTATCGGCGCTCGTTGGTCCCCGCCGTCACGTATCCTTCGGCCTGCGCTTTAATGGCAAAATTGAGCACATGCTCCCCTTCTTTGTCCGTCCTCAGCCGAATTTTGGTCTGAAAAGGCCTCTTGGGTTCTAATTGGAGGGGAAGCCGCATGGTATCGGATTTGACCGGCGCTTGGGTCTCAATCACAAAGACGGCATTCGATACCCGGACGTTAGCAGTAATGCTTAACTCGACGGTTAGGGAGAACGGCTCTTGACCAGGAACCACTTTCAGATCGATGCTAACAGGTGGCGTTTGTTGCGAGGCGAGAACCGGATTGGCAACCGGCCCATAGCACATAAGAGCAACAATGAGAAAAGGAAAGAAGGAAAGCCAGCTTCTCCAGCCGGCCTTCGCCCGACGTTTACCTATTTCCATAGTATCTCCTTTCTGTTGGTTAAAAATTGCAGGGGGTTCCTCCTTGGATTGCCTCTCGACGACAATGGCCGTCCCGGTTTCATACGGCGCCAAGGCTCAAGTCCTGCAGGCAGTCAGGATAAGAACGCTTGCACGCAGCCGGAAAAGCGCCCATCATCGCGCAAGGCACGTTTGCAAATTTCTGCTTAGGAGTCGTTGCCAAGAAGAGCCGTACACTCCCTCGTGCAGGCTTACGTTTAGCTTAAAAAGATTAGTGCATTCTATGAAAAGTGGATATCATCGCGGTAAGAAAAATCCGAAAAGCAATGGACCGATGAAAAGGTCCACAATCCTCTCCCATGAACCATATTGCGCCGGCAGTAATTTACGAGCTTGATCTCGAATGGTAGTCTGAAAAGCGTTGCAGTATCATAATCCTTATAATCATTCCCGGCGAAAAACTACGGCTAATAACAAGAGCAGGTTGACGAAAATTCCGTAGCGAGCATCTCAAATTGGGTGATCACAAATCGAAATATTAAAATGTGGAATCGTAACCAATCACGGGGTGTCCTGCCAGTGCTGTCATTCCTGCGGATGCAGGAATCTCCTTTTCATTGTACGGCAGAAGGAGACCCCTTCATACGTATGGGTGACAGCAGCCTGTGATCGGTTACGTGGAGTCGCATCAATGCCCAATCAATGGCATAGATTATCAATTCCAGGGTGCCGAAGCATTTTGAATTTTAATCTGTCATTTTGCTCTTTGATTTTTCATGTTTGATACGGCCATATGCTATAACTGCGCTCTTGACAGACCCTTTGCTTTGGAAAATTTTATTGGTTTTGGTGGAAAATTCACTAATATTGCAGCCAATGAAAAAAGCATTCCTACTCATGATGCTGCTTCCACTCCCCTGCCTTTTGGGCAAGGAAGATGATAGCTGGAAGCTTTATGACGACTCACACCTCGCCCGCATCGATATTACCATAGACACCACCAGCCTTCAATGGATCTACTCCAACCCTGAGAGCGACAGCGAGCAGTGTGCCGTATTCCGTTTCCAGAACAATTGGATTGATGAGGCGGTTGATTCCATCGGTTTCCGCCTGCGGGGGAACACCTCTCGCGAATCCGCAAAAAAGTCGTTCAAAATTTCTTTCAACACTTTTGTTCCTGGGCAGGAATTTCATGGCGTCGACAAACTCAATTTGAACGGCGAGCACAACGACCCCTCCATCATTCGCAGCAAGCTCTGCTTCGATTTGTTCAAAGATATTGGCATGGTGGCGTCACGGGCAAACCATGTGCTCGTTTACATCAATGGCCGCTACTATGGGTTGTACGTCTCTGTTGAGCATGTGGATGATGAATTTCTTAGAAAGGCTTTTTCCGACGCCGGCGGCAATCTATGGAAATGCCTCTACCCGGCGGATTTGCAATACAAGGGCGAGGACCCTGAAACCTACAAAAATCTTATCAGCAGCGGGCGGCCGGTGTACGAGCTGACCACCAATGAAAAACCAGGCGATTTTCGTTCGCTCGCCCGCTTCATCCGTGTGCTAAACCGCACGCCGTCGGCAAGTTTGCCCGATTCACTTGAAGCACTTTTGGATGTTCCCGGCGTCTTGAAGTATTTTGCCATGAATGTCCTGTTGGGAAGCTGGGATGATTATTGGTCGCTGATGAACAACTATTACCTCTATCACGATCCTTCTCAGGACCAGATTGCTATCATCCCGTACGATTATGATAACACCTTCGGCATTGACTGGTTCGGCATTGATTGGTCCAAGGCGAATCCTTACAACTTTCCCAAGGTTCAGCCCGGCGCCCGTCCGCTGGCTGAACGCTTGCTGGCGAATGATACCTATCGCGACCTTTTCACCCACCTGCTAAAATTCTACCGGGAGCGCGTCTATCTGCTTCCCATTTGGGAAAGCCGAATCGACCGCATTCGCGATATGATCGCATCCGCGGCCGCGGCGGATTCCTTCCGCACCCTCGATTGGGGTTTCACCGCCAACGATTTTACCGATTCCTACACATCAAATGGTTATCAAAACCAGCACGTCAAGTTCGGCCTGAAACAATTCATCAATCTGAGATGCGCAAGCATCGCCAATCAGTTAAGTTTCAAACACGCAGCCCCGATTGCCTACCAGATCAACGTTGAGCCGATGCAGCCATCCGCCCAAGACTCCATCGTCGTGACGGCATCTTGCTTTGGCAGCGCCGGCCTTAAGGAGGTCGCCGTGCAGTTCGCTCCCAAGGGATCATGGTTCCCGCAGTTGTTACCTATGAGCTACCAGCCAGTCTTTGCTTCGAAAAAAGTGGAAGAAGCGGATCGCTGGCAACGTGTCCTTCCCCCTCTTGGCGCGGGACAGTCGGCATCCATCCGGATTGTTGTGAAAGACTCGTTGAATCAGGCACAGTCAATCCCGCGAAAGGGGCCGATGGAGATCCGCACACCCACCAGCTTGACCAAAGAATTGGTCATCAACGAATTCATGGCTGACAATGACAGCGTCTTTGCCGATCCGGCCGGAGAATTCGATGATTGGATCGAATTGCATAACAATGGCTCTGTTTCCGTCCTCCTCACTGGAATGTACCTCACCGACAAACCGGATAATCTGATAAAGTGGCAGTTCGAGCAGCCGAATTTGCAGATTGATCCTGGCGAATATCTGATCGTTTGGTGTGACGAGCAGCAGTCACAGCAAGGCGTACATACCAATTTTAAGCTCAGCGCCGGCGGTGAATACGTCGCGCTGGTGGACACCAATGGGGTCACAGTCATTGATTCCCTCTCATTCGGCCCGCAAATATTGAATGTATCCTTTGGCCGCTATCCGAATGGCTCCGGATCCTGGCAGGAGATGCCGCCGACTCCCGGAGCCGCGAACCTTTCACAAACCGGCGTAAGGGATGAAGCCGTTTACACGCTAATTTCCTTCTCCGTGTACCCCAATCCGTTCAACCCAAAGGCGACCATACGATTTGAAATTAGCAAACAGGCTCACGTACGGCTACAGGTCTTTAACTCGCTCGGACAGAAAGTTGCCGATCTTGTGGACGAGCGGCTTAGTCCGGGCGCTTATCAGCGCGCTTTTGATGCCAGTCGCCTTGCCAGTGGCGTCTACTTTTGTCGCTTGCACACTGGGGAACATTATGTTACGAAAAAGCTGCTTCTGATGAGCGGCACGAAAAGCAGATACTAAAACCGACCATCTCAACCTGCGGAGGTTTCTCCCTTCCCGCAAGCCTGCAGGCTTTCTTATCGTGGAGAGCGCCGTGATGTGCTCATCCGCGCGCTCTTGCTCGCCTCGACGAAACCAACAGAAGGAGAAAAACGATGTCCGATCATCTGGCAAAGGCCATTGTACTGTTATCGGCATGTTTCTTTATCATCGTCGCCTACAGCGGTTGTGGGCGAAAAACAAATCAGCTCCCCTTTAAAAACACCGCCCTTTCCATAGATGACCGCGTCGATGACCTCATCGCCCGCATGACGCTGGAAGAAAAAGTCTCCCAGATGATGAACGCAGCTCCGGCCATCGAGCGCCTTGACATTCCTGAGTACAACTGGTGGAACGAATGTTTGCACGGCGTGGCCCGCTCGGGCAAGGCAACGGTCTTCCCGCAGGCCATTGGTCTAGCCGCCACCTGGGATACGGATTTCATGCATCGCGTCGCCACCGCCATTTCCAATGAGGCTCGCGCCAAGCATCACGAATACGTTCGCCGCGGCAAGCACGGCATCTATCAGGGATTGACCTTCTGGTCGCCGAACATCAATCTGTTTCGCGATCCGCGCTGGGGCCGCGGTATGGAAACCTACGGCGAGGATCCCTACCTAACCGGGCAGATGGCCGTAGCCTTTATTAAGGGCTTGCAGGGCGATGATCCCAAATACCTGAAAGTCGTGGCAACCGCCAAGCACTATGCCGTACACAGCGGTCCTGAGCCGGCGCGACACACCTTTGATGCGCAAGTGGACGAGCGGGATTTCCGCGACAGCTACCTGCCGCATTTCGAAGCTTCCATCCGAGAAGGCCACGCGTACTCAGTCATGTGCGCTTATAACCGTTTTCGCGGCGAGGCCTGCTGCGGCAGCTCACTTTTACTCACGGATATTCTCCGTAACGAATGGGGCTTTGACGGCTACGTGGTCTCCGATTGCGGTGCCATCGAGGACATCAGCGCACGTCACAAGGTCGTGGAAACGCTGCCGCAAGCTGCGGCCTTGGCTGTCAAATCCGGCTGCGACTTGTGTTGCGGCGAAGAGTATCAAGGTCTCTTGGAGGCAGTTAAGGATGGTGACATCGGCGAAGCGGAAATCGACGCGGCTGTGCGCCGGCTGTTCGTCGCGCGATTCAAGCTGGGCATGTTCGATCCGCTGGAAATGGTGCCATACGCCCAGATTCCCTACAACGTGGTTGACTCAGAGGCGAACCGTCAATTGGCGCTGGAGGCGGCCCGCAAGTCCATTGTGCTGCTGAAGAATGAGCGCAACCTGCTGCCGCTAAAGAAGGATCTCAATTCCATCGCCGTCATCGGCCCCAATGCCGACGACGTAGAAGTTTTGCTGGGCAACTACAACGGCTTTCCTTCTAATCCAGTAACGCCGTTGCGGGGCATCCGGCAAATGGTTTCGCCAACAACGAAAGTCACATACAGTCTCGGCTGTGAATGGGCGGAGAATTTGCCCTATTTTGAAGTCATCCCCTCCTCCGCACTTTTTACTTCCTCTGCCGGTCAAAGGCAAAACGGACTGGCTGCAGAATATTACTCTAACAACGAGCTGAAGGGCGACCCAATCTTCACCAGAGTGGATGAGCAGATCGATTTCAATTGGTGGGATGATTCCCCTGCCAGTCGATTGGACCGCGACAATTTCGCCGTTCGCTGGACTGGCGAATTGGTGCCGCCACGTACCGGCGTCTATTCACTGGGCGGTTACGGCCTCTCCAGCTTTCGCATTTATCTCGACGACTCGCTCTTGGTCCAATTCTCCGGGCTGCACCACCCCAACAAAACTTATAAAAACGTCACTCTGCAAGCCGCTCAGTCTTACAAGCTGAAAGTGGAGTATTTTGAAAAACGGGGCCACGCTCTCATGCTGCTTCTGTGGTCAGTGCCCAAGCCGAATCTGGAGGCAGAGGCGTTGCAGGCGGCAAAGCAGGCTGAAGCAGTGGTGCTGGTCATGGGTTTGTCGCCACGACTGGAAGGTGAAGAAATGCGCGTCCCGGTGCAGGGCTTCTCCGGTGGAGATCGGTTGACTCTGGATTTGCCGGCCCTGCAAGAGGGACTGATTCGAAAGATTACCGGATTAGGGAAGCCGGTGGTTTTGGTCCTGTTGAACGGCAGCGCCGTGGCCGTCAATTGGGCCAGCGAGCATGTCCCAGCCATCGTCGAGGCTTGGTATCCCGGCCAGGCCGCCGGCACCGCCATCGCGGACGTCTTGTTCGGCGACTATAATCCCGGCGGACGATTGCCGGTGACTTTTTACCAATCCGTGGATCAGCTTCCGCCCTTTGAAGACTATCGCATGCAAGGCCATACCTATCGCTTTTTCGACGGCGAGCCATTGTATCCCTTCGGCTATGGCCTCAGCTACACGCAGTTTGCTTACCGAGATCTTCAGCTTCCGGAGACGGTTCGGCCAGATCAGAATATTGTTGTTACGGCCAAGGCCGAAAACGTCGGCAAGGTGGCCGGCGAGGAAGTGGTGCAGCTCTACGTCAAAGATATGGAAGCTTCCGTCCCGGTGCCCATTCGCGCATTGCGGGGCGTGCAAAGAATTCATTTGCAGCCAGGGGAAGTCCGCACGGTCGAGTTCACTTTGACCCCAAAGCAGTTCTCACTGTTGGACAAAAATTTCAGACGTGTGGTGGAACCTGGAATTTTTGAGATTGCCATTGGAGGCAAGCAGCCCAGTTTTTCGGGCCGGGCGGATGCGGCAACCACGCAAGTCTTGACGGGCAAATTGAAGGTTGTCGATGAAACCACTTTGCTCCAGTAGGAATGGGATAGGCTATCCTTTAGGACATCCAGACAGAGTCAGCAAGATTCAAGAGAACAATCCACGGAAGGTTGCCACGGCCAAACGCTGACATTTTCTGCTGCTAGTTCTACCCAATTCATACCCGATTCGTCTGTCCATACATCAAGCCAAATACCGTCGGCAAGGCGAAGAGCAAGAGCAAAGTTGAAACGGAAAAGCCGCCAATGACGGCAATGGCCAATGGCTGTTGCATCTGCGAGCCGGTGCCGAGATTGAGCGCTAACGGCAACAGGGCGAACACGGCGGCAAACGTGGTCATTAAAATCGGGCGAACGCGCACCAAGCTTGCTTGCACCAAGGCTTCGTCGATTGCCATACCTTCTTTTAGGTACTTCATCACATAGTGCAGCAGAAAAATTGCGTTCTCGGCAACAATGCCAACCAGGAGAATGGTGCCGACAAAGCTTGACATGTTGAAGGTCACCTTGGTGAGCCAGAGCGCAAAAACCACACCGAATAGCGAGGGCAGGTTGATCAGAAAAACAGTCAGGGGGACGCGAAAAGATTCAAACTCGAACAACAAAACAATGAACACAAACAAGACGGCAGCGACCAAGACAAGAAGCAAACCGCGAAACGACTCTTGCTGCGTCTGATAGGTTCCGCCATAGGTGACATAAAGCCCTTTGGGCAATACCAGCTTTGAGCGCAAAGTGCTTTGAATTTCAGCGATCGTACTGCCGAGATCACGTTCCGAAATTCTGGCGGTCACTGCCACCAATTGCTTGAGGTTTTCCCGCTCAATCTCCGCCTGGCCTTTGGTAGTAGAAATCGTCGCCAGGCTCATCAACGGCACCAGAAAACCGTCCGGCGACCGCAGTTGCAGATTCTTGATCGTGACCAGATCGTTGCGATAGAGGTCATCATAACGAGTGCGAATGCCTATTAGTTTTTCGCCGCGCTGAATGCTCGTTTCCGCCTTTCCGCGCATGAGGTTTTCGAGTTGCGCCTGCACGTCGTTCACCGTCAGACCGGAAATGGCTGCCTTGGCCTGATCAATCTTGATCAGTATGCTCGATCCGGAAATGGTGATGCCGTCATACACATCTTCGACGCCGCGAATCGTCTTAATCAATCCCGCCACCTGCCGCGCCTTCTCCTCCACCTGCTCCTTGTTGTCGCCAAAAATCTTGATCTCGATCGGCTGGGGATTGTTGGTGAGGTCGCCGATGACATCCTGCATTTGCTGACCAAACTCGACGATCATAGCCGGCAGTGAAGCCTCAATGCGACGCCGAATTTCGTCGGTCACTTCAAAGATAGAACGCCGGCGATTCCTTTTCAATCTGGCAAATATATCTCCCGTGTTCGCCTCGGTCAAAAAGAAGCCAAGCTCGGTTCCGGTGCGCCGGCCATAATTATCTATTTCCGGTGTTGAGCGCAAAATGGCTTCCACTTCCAACAGCATGCGGTTCGTTTCTTCCAGTGAGGTGCCGGGCGGCGTCCAATAGTCCAAGACAAAACTGCCTTCATCCATCTCCGGCATAAAGCCGGTGCCGGTTTTTTTGTACAGCAACAAACCGCCGACAAGAAAAATGAGAATCAGTAGCAGCGCCAGCTTTTTCCGGTGGAGCAAACTACGAAGCATGCGCTCATAAAGATGCAAAAGGCCTTGGCTGCTATTTTGCTCACGTATAATTGCCTTTTCAATGTCGCGCTCCGATAAAACAGCAGCAGCCACCAGAGGTGCAAAAATAACCGAAAAGATAAATGAGAGGCTAAGCGCAAAGGCCATTGTAATCGACAACGCGGCGAAAAAGGCGCCGGCTACGCCGCCGAGAAAGGCAAAAGGAATTTGAATCACCAGAGTGGCCAGACTGGAGCCGACGATGGCGGGCAGCAATTCTTGAATCGCGCTTTGCGCCGTTGTCATAAAATTTTTCTCGCCCTTGCGAAAATGGTAAAAAATGCTTTCGACCACGACGATGATGTCATCGATGATAAGGCCCACCGCCGCGGCAATGCCGCCGAGCGTCATGATATTGATCGTCTGTCCGATGGCAAACAGGCAGCCGATGGTCGAGGCGAGGGTCGCCGGCACCACCACCGCAGCTACGATGGTGATACGCCAATTTTTCATAAACCAGAGAAGAACCAATATGGCCAGCGCCAGACCAATAAGAATGGCATCCAGGGTGCCTGCAATGGAAGCTTTGACAAACTCCGACTGATCCATGTAAGCCTGAAATCGCACGTCCGGCGGTATTTGATCTTGCATGGTCACAAGCAATGCTTTGATTTCTTTGGCAATTTGCACGGTATTGCCATCAGGCTGGCGATTGATGTCGAGCAGCACCGCGGCCTGGCCATCCGAAGAAATGCGAATGTACTCGTCGGCTACGCCAGAAGAAACTGTGGCAACGTCTTTGACACGAACGGGCGCACCGTTGGGAGCGGCAATGACGACGTTGCGGATTTCATCCAGGCTGGTGAATAAATTGTCTGCGAGGCTGAGATAAAGGTGATAATTGTCGCTAACCAATCCCGTGGCTGCGACCAAGTTGGCATTGCTGATCGCCTCGCTGACTGCACGAATGTCCAGATGATAAGACGCCAGCGCCATAGGATCCACGATGACTTGAAACTCGCGGGTGTTGCCTCCCACCACATTGACCTGGCCGACACCTGTGACGCGCAACAATGCCGGGCGCAGCGTGTACAGCGCCAGATCGCGCAACTCCACCGGGCTGCGCTTATTCGACGTCAAGCTATAGCCCATGATTGGAAAAACAGAAATGTTCATGCGTTCCACTTGCACAATGGCTGTGGCCGGTATTTCATTGCGAACGGCAGAAATGCGGCCCTGCAGCAATTGTAGGGCATGAAAAATATCTGTTCCCCACGAGAGGTTCACTGAGATTTCCATTGCGCCACGGCTGGTCTTCGAGCGTACGGTGGTGACCCCCGGCACACCGCGCGCTGCTTCTTCGAGCGGCTTAGCGACTTCGATCAACATTCGCTCGACGGGCTGCTCGCCATTGTCAGCGAGAATCACGATGCGCGGGAAAGTAACTTGCGGAAAAAGTGCAATAGGAAGGTTGAAAGCTGCGTAAATGCCTGCCAGCGCAAAAACCGAAACTGTGAAAATGATGGCACGCTGATGCCGCTGCGCAAATGGTATGATGTTCATAGGGGTTAATCTTTTTTCACTTGAATTCTGGTGGAATCAGGCAAACCATAATGGCCCTCGACAATAATGTGCATACCCGCATGAATGCCCGCGCCGGAAATTTCGATCACAGTCGGTCGTTCAATGCCAATCTCGACCGGGTGGACAACACCAAGGGAGTCGCCTACAGCTTCCATGATGGTATGCACGCCGGTTTCGTCATCGCGTATGACAGCGGCATCCGGCACGAGCAGCGCATCGGCATGCTCGCCTACTACAATCTCCGCTGTCCCAAACATTTCGCTGCGTAACTCGGGAATGGCCGCAAGGAAGCGTAACCGCACTTCAGCCATTTGTGCCAGAGGATCAATGTTTGGCTTGATGTTTTCAACAGCAGCGCGAAAATGCCTATCCGGCCAGCTCGCAAAACTCACCGTGGCGTCTTGTCCAACCTTGACATGAGCAAGATCGCGGACCGGCAGCCTGGCAAAAAAATACAGCGAGCGCAGATCAATTACTGTCGCTATGGTGCCGCCCGAGGATACAAATTCGCCTTCATTCAAGCCGCGCGCCACCACAACGCCATCAAAGGGAGCGCGAATTTCTATGGTGGTTTTATTATGTTTTGCCAATTCGAGCATTTTCTCCGCCCAGGCCTTGTCTTCAACGGACTGGGCGCGCGCCAACAACAATTCCGCCCCCGTGATAGCTGCCAGCGCTTCCTTGGTTTCCACTGTGGCAATGACTTGCGCCCGCTTGAGAACATCCCCCTCGAACACGGACAACTTTGTCACTTTGCCTTCGATGGGCGAGCTGCTATTTTCCTGACGCAGTACTTTCGTCATACCTGTCACATTGATCATTTCCGGAATCGCACCTGCTTTGACGCTGTCGATTTTTACTGCCACAATGGGGACGACCGCAGCTGCGCCCTCCTTGTCGTTGCGCGGGTCCTTGCCGCAGGACATTAGAAAAATGGACAGCAGCAGCGGCAGTAGCAATCCCGATCTTGGCAAATTACAGATTATAGCTTTTCCTTTGTGCACACAAACTATCATTCTGTTTCTCCAGCTATTCGCAGCAATTGTGCATGCAGTGCATTGATCTCGGCGCGAGTTTGTTCTTCTTGTAATACTACTTCCAGAAAAGTGCGATGGGAATCCAAGACCTCCAAGGCACTCGTTCCGCCCCCAGCGTATTGTGCTTGCAGGAGTTGATATTGCTCCAAAGCTTTTTGGTGATTCGCATCCAGCCCGGCCAGCTTTTCAGTTGCAGCTTGTAACTGTTGGAGCCCGGTTCGAAAGGCTGTATCATAGCGTCGGCGCATAAGCTGAAAATCAGCACACAAGGTATTCAGATTGGCGACCTTTTGCTCGATTCGCGCGGTGATGGCACCCCAATTCCACATTGGCAACCCCAGTGCAACCCCCACACGGTAGCCAAAGACGTGCGGTGAATTGGTCCCAAGAAGTTGATTACGCGAGGTCCAGGCACCAGCGCTACCGGAGGCGGAAATGATCGGCAACCGCTCGGCTTGGGCAATTTTGACATCTAACTCTGCAGATTCGATACTGATGGCGAATTCCTTAAGGTCCGGATTGTCCAGCAATCTCTGCGGCAAGGCGGGCAGAGCCACCGAATCCTGAATCGCAATAGTCGTATCGGGCGGCAATCCGAGCGGTTCAAGTAGAAGCATCATAGCGTTGAAGACGGCGGTATGAAGGTCCGTCAGGGTAATGGATTCAGATTGAAGCTGAATTTCAACTTTTAGGATATCCGTCTTGGGAGCCGCGCCGCCGTGGGCAAGGGAACGCACCATATCAAGATAGGACTCCAAATCCCTGGTGCTCTCTTGCATAAGAGCATATTGCCTCTGTGCACGCATCAAGTCGAAGTAGGCCAAACGGACCTCCAAGCGGATATCAGCGACAGCACGCATTTTGGCGGATGTTGTTCGTTTCAGGTTGACCGCGCTTTGCCGTTTCGCCGGTTCAATCGTCCCCTCGTAGAGAGGCTGCGTCAGTTCGACAAGTCCTGCGTACTCGCCACCTTCGGTGAGCGCCGGATCAAATCCCGTGATCGGGGCATAACTCGCGCCTGCGCTAAAGGTTGCAACCGGTTTTCGCAGCGTGCCTGTCTCTTTTGTACCTTGCTCTGCGGCATAAACGGCAAAGTCGGCAGCCACAAGTCCCTGGTTGTTGCGCAACGCGAGTTGAATACAGTCATCCAACGATAACATCTGTCCTTGCGCCGTTTTGACGATGGCCACAACAGCGAGAAAACGCAATATCGCAATCGTAGTGGTCTTTCTCATTCCTTGGCTTCTGGCTCCTTTTTTGTATACGACAATCTGCCGGCGGTCAAATTAAGAAATCGGGATTAACGATCTTGGCACTCGCTGCGCCGAGAACCTATTATCACCGGCAACTGTGACCCAGTTCTTACTGACGTACATTTCCGGATATTATTGCTGCTTTTCAGGAGAAAAAACGCTACCCTTTGCATGCAAGTTAAGCATAAAAGTCGTAAAGATGAAGAAGATTATTGCCTAACGCCAAAAGCTTGTCCCCGAGTTTTTTTCTGTTGACACTCTAATTTAGAACTGGAACTGCTAACCTGCCTTTTATCGCCCACATTTATTTCTCCTATAGATAAAGGAAGCATGGAAAAGAGCAGGGATAGGCATTCGCTCATTGTCTTGAGCGCAATCATGCTAACTGCGTTTGATAAGAAAAGAAAAAAGGCAGCCTATCTGCAGTGCCCAGTCGTTCGCCTTTGAGGTAATGCCCAGAGCGTTATCGAGCTTGAAATAGGCGAAATCAGCGATACGCCGACGTACACCGGAGATGAACTCCCACTTGTCCGGCGCTACCGCATTAGCAAAATCGGGCGGCTCGCATAGGAGCAAGCCCGCCCGATGCTTTGTCGTCGTGCACAATCTACAATCCCCGCCGAAATTACTTTTCCTCCTCTTTTGCGTTTTTCTCTAAAATCGTCGCCGGACGGCAAACCAGAGTGACCTGATGACCACGGTTTTGCAGCCCGTGCATCACATCTATCAAAAAAACTTCAGCGCCACCCAACATCTGGATGGAGTTAATGAATAGAATTCGCAAACTGGGCCTGGCTTTTCACCTGCATCACATGTAATCAATGCGATCATTGCTGCTAATACATCGCCGAGTATCACGATTCCAAGATGCGATCTTATGATCATGCATCAGCACCCTTATTACAACCTGCTGCTGTTAATCTCAGCGTTTTTCTTCTTGCTCCTTTTTCTCTTCCTTTCCTTTTTCCTGACCAGATTTTTCAGTTTTCAAAATTTTGCCATTGGCATCAAGAACGACTTCATAATTCTCTTCGCCACTCTCAATGACGACTTCATACTGGATGCTCGAATTACGCATTAATTTTTCTGCTTTTTCAATTTCGCCGTCCGGATACTTGCTGTTCAGGGATTGCCTTATTGTCGCAGGGAGATCAGAAGCGGCCAAGCTCTCCTCGATTTCAGCGAGCTTGCCATCCGGCAGATAAAGAACGTCCCTTTTTATCTTTCCATCGACGCTTTCTATTTCATAAAAAGTTTGGCCCTTTTCGATTTCCTTACTGGCCCCCTTGATGGTTGCATTGGGGTAAGCATTTTTAAAAGCGGTCAGGACAGCAGCGGGAAGATCTTTTGGGCTGATTTCCTCTTCCTGAGCAAACACCTCAAGAGAACTCGACAAAAGAATAGCGATAATACCTAAAAATGCAAAGTGAACCCTGATTTCTGGTTTCATCACAACCTCCAACTTTAAATTACTTGTAGCACAGTGCACCGTTGGCGGCAAGATCGGCAGAGTCGTCTTGCCTCCAACAAGATTGCTTCCTTTATGATGAATAATTTAAAGCTTGAATGTGAAACCAGGATGAAAATTTGAGGACAGATGATCCCGAAAAACCTGTACCCGACTAGCGAATTGGCAGGTGCACTGTTATCGATGTCCCCTTGCCCTGTTCGCTGGTGATGAAAATTTTACCATTGTGCATCGCCACAAATTCCTGTGCAATTGCCAAGCCTAAGCCGCTTCCTCTAACCCGAGCCCTGACTTCTCGGGAACGATAAAATCTCTTAAATATATTTGTCAATTCTTCTGCAGCAACGCCGATCCCATCATCCTCTATCCGAATGGCAGCCACATCATCTGCTCTTTCCACCTTTATCGATATTGAGGAATTGGCGTGCGAATACTTGATGGCATTATCGATGAGGTTTACAAAAATGCTCTTCAATTTTTCCCGGTCAGCAAGGGTTTCAATAGCCTCGGAAATATGCAAACTAAGTTGGATATTTTCTTTTGCAGCCGCAGCGCTCATCGATTGGATGCATTCCACCAGCAATTCATCCAACCGAATTAGCTGCCTATCAAGGCGCATCTGCATAGCATCCAATTTGGAAAGGGTCAGCAAGGAATTCGTCAGGCGGCTCATGCTATCCACTTCCGATAGAGCTATCTTTATGTTCCCCGCAATCCCTCGGTGGGCAGGGACTTCAGTTCATTAATATCGAGGGGCTCATTTTCATTGAATTGCTCCTCAATCTCTTCCTTCAGCGATGCCGAATAGCTTTGGAGACGCGCATCCAGTTTTTCAAGAGCAGCTGCTTTGGAGCTATGGTATATGACAAATGCAAAAGCTATCAGTACTAGTCCGAAGACGAATGTATAGGCGAAAATGATTTTAGATTTGATTGAAAACATCTATCGCCCGCTTTCTGAAAACATATAACCGGCTCCGCGAATGGTATGAATGAGTGGTTTTTCAAAATCTTTGTCGATCTTTTGCCGGAGAAATTTTACAAAGGACTCGATTACATTGCTTCTCGGATCAAAGTTCATATCCCATAAATGCTCCGAGATCATCTGTCGTGAGAGAATTTTTTCCGGATTCATCATAAAAAGCTCCAAGAGCGCAAACTCTTTTGCTGAAAGCTGCACTCCTTTGCCTTCGCGAAAAGCTTTGTGAGTATTCAGATTGAGCTCCAATCCGTATTTTCCCAGGATAGAGGAGCGCACCTCCGACGAATCATGGCGCGCCGTCGATTTGTTTCAAGGCCTCCACGACTTTCGTTAGCATGAAAGGTTGGACTATAGCTTTAACTTCTTTCATAAAAACTCCGTTTCAAATCATGCTGGGAGATAGCAAGTTGCAGGTCGCAGGCTACAAGTCGCAAGTTGCAAATATGCAGCTTGCCACTTGCAGCTTGCAACGATTTATAACTCTGCTTCAACTTGCGGTTTTTCGAACAATGAGTACAATGTGGGCAGCAGCACCAGCGTCAGCAGGGTCGAGGTCAGCAAGCCGCCCACCACCACTGTCGCCAGCGGCCGCTGCACTTCCGAGCCCGGCCCGGTGGCGAACAGCATCGGGATGAGGCTGAAGATGGCGATGGAGGCCGTCATCAACACCGGTCGCAATCGATCATGGCTGCCTTTCGCCACTGCTTCCTGAAGCGGGACGCCTTCCTCACGAAGCTGGGCGATGTGCGAGACCAGCACCACTCCGTTGAGCACGGCAACGCCAAAGAGGACAATGAAACCGACCGAAGCCGGAACCGACAGGTAAAGTCCGGAGAAGAACAAGGCAAATACGCCGCCAATGAGGGCAAAGGGAAGATTGATGATCACCAGCAGCGCCATGCGCATGGACTTGAAGGTCACGAACAACAGCAGGAGGATCAAGCCGATGGCCATCGGCCCGATAATCATTAGCTTGGCCATGGCTCGCTGTTGGTTTTCGAACTGCCCGCCCCAAGTGGTGTAGTAGCCTGGAGGCAAGTTAACCTTTTTTCGGATGGACTCCCGCGCCTCGGCAACGTAGCTGCCAATATCCCGATCATGAATATTGATCTCGATGCCGATGCGACGCAGCCCATTCTCGCGGCTCACTTGTACCGGGCCTTCGACCACGACGATATCCGCAAGCTGCTCCAGCGGCACTTTGTAGCCGTGCGGCGTGGCTACCAGAGTTCTGCCAATCGTCTCGACAGAGTTGCGATATTCGAGGGGGTAGCGGATGACCACGTCGAAGGAGCGATTCTCCTCATAGAACTTGGTGGCCGCTTTGCCACCAATGGAAATCTCGATGACTCGCAAGACATCGCTCACATTCACACCATGACGGGCAATCTTGTTGCGGTCGATGTTGATGGAGAGATACGGCTGCCCGCCGATGCGCTCCACCACCAAATCTGCCGTGCCCTTGGTCTTGTACAGCACGGCCGCAATCTCGTCGGCTTTCGTCTTGAGGATGTCCATGTCCTCCCCGAAGAGCTTGACGATGAGTTGGGCTCGTGTTCCTGCCACCAATTCATCGATGCGGCACTGAATAGGCTGGCTGAAGCTGAAGGCGATTCCTGGAATTTTGGCAACCTCCCTTCGCATGTTTTCCACTAGTTCATCCCGGTCCTCGGCCGTTTGCCATTCCGAGCGCGGCTTAAGGATGCCGGTAAAGCCGGTTTTGTCCACGCCCCTGGCTTCCAGAGCGATGCCGGTCTGGCCGGTGCGCGAGAGGACGGTCGTCAGCTCGGGAAACTTTTTAAGCTTCTTCTCCACGTGGTCGGTGATTTCAAGCGCCTTGGCCAAAGAAACGCCCGGAAGAAGCTGTACATCCATATCAAACGCCCCTTCGTCCATGATCGGAATGAACTCTGTTCCGAGTCTGGGAGCGGTGAACAAGGCGGCAAGAAGTAAGGCGATGGCGACGGAGCTAACCAGAATTCTCTTCTTCGTCGCCCAAGCGAGAACCGGCGCGTACACTTTTCTGGCTCCGCGCATCACAACGCTCTCCTTTTCGGTGCTGGGTTTTAAAATGTACGCGCACAGAACTGGAATGACTAAGATCGACAACACCAGCGAGGAAAGCAGGGCAACTGCCACCGTGAGCGCCAACGGTGAAAACATTTTTCCTTCCATGCCCTCTAACGAAAGAATGGGAAAGAACGTAATGGCAATAATCAATTGTCCAAATATACTCGGTTTCTGAACTTGAAGGACTGCTTTTAATATGGTAACAATTTTATGATCGTATGTTTTTGATGCTCCCAAGAGGCGTTGAACATTTTCTACCTGAATAATTGTCGAGTCCATTATCATTCCAATAGATATTGCCAGCCCGCCTAACGACATCAGGTTCGCATCCAATCCGACGTTTTTCATCACAATGAAGGTGAGTAACAGGGAGAGCGGCAATGCCAGGATCACCACCACGGCGCCACGCAGGCTGCGCAGCATGAGGTAGAGGATAATGACCACCAGAACCGATCCTTCTATAAGAGCTTTGGTGACCGTCCCTACGCTGCTTTGCACGATATCAGTGCGGTCATAGTAGGGAACGATCTTGATTCCGGCAGGGAGAATATTGTTATCATTGATCTCTTTGACTTTTTCCTTCACGCGTTCCACTACGGTGCGGCTGTTCTCTCCCTTCAGCATCATGACGATACCTCCAACAGCCTCCTGCTCGCCGTTTAGCAGCGCGGCGCCCTGACGTACCGCCTCGCCAACCTGAACGTCGGCCACGTCGCGAATGTAAATGGGAATTCCGCGAGACGACTTGAGCACGATGTTGCTCAGGTCTTCTTCCGACTTGAGCAAGCCGACGCCGCGCACAATGTACTGCTCCGCAAAACGGTCAAGGACGTTGCCGCCCACGTTCTGGTTGTTCTCTTCGACCGCCCGGAACACGTCATCAAGCGTTAGATCGTACGCCAAAAGTTTTTCGGGCTTCACGATCACCTGATACTGTTTGAAAAATCCACCGAATGAGTTGATTTCGTTAACTCCCGGCATGCTTTTCAGCAGCGGCGTCACCACCCACTCTTGCAGGGTGCGCAGATCGGTCAGGTACTTGATCCTTTGTTGTGGGTCTGCCGGTATGGGGCCGGCGAGCGTGTACTGATAAATCTCGCCCATGGCCGTGGCGATGGGCCCCATGCTGACTTGCACGTCTTTGGGCACGTTGGCCGTGGCTTCCTCCAAGCGTTGGAAGACCAACTGACGAGCAAAATGAATGTCCACCTCGTCCTTGAAAACGATGGTGACGACGGAGAGACCGAACTTGGTAATGGAGCGCATCTGCACCACATCCGGCAAGCCGCGCATGGCGTTTTCAATGGGAAAAGTAACAAAGCGCTCGATTTCGAGGGCGGATAGGCCCTGCGCATTGCTCAGGATTTCCACCTGCACGTTCGTTACGTCCGGGAACGCATCGATGGGGAGGTTGATGTAGGAATAAATCCCGACTATTACCATGACGAAAACGGCAAGGAGCATGAATCCTTTTTGCTTTAGCGATTGCGCAATAATCCTTTCAAGCATCGTTATTCCTCCTCTGCAAATGCTTCTTTCAGCAATTCCGATTTCAACTGGAATGAGCCTCTCGTCACCACCTTCTCCCCTGGCTGCAAGCCGCTACGAACCTCGAAAAACGAGTCCACTGCTGCGCCAAGAGTCACTTCGCGGCGCTCAAAGGTCGTATCATTGAGCGCCACAAACACGAAAGTCTTGCCGTTTTCATGCACCACCGATTCGGCGGAAACGACGATCCCGTTGATGTTGCCGTCGACACGAATGTTGGCTTGGCCAAACATTTGCGGTTTTAGCTTGCCGGAAGGATTTTCCACTTCGATACGCGCCTTGACGGTACGAGAAGCTTCATCGAGCACGTCGAAAATCGTGGTGAGACGACCGGAAAACTTTTCGTTGGGATAGGCCGGCACTACGATCTCGGCGATTAGGCCGGGTTTGATTTTTGCCAAATCCTTTTCATAGACATCCGCCAATACCCAGACGCGGGAAATATCGACGAGGTGAAACAGAGTCGCCCCAATTTCCACAAAGTGGCCAAGAATGTCGTTGGTCTCGATGATGGTGCCGTTGTGAGGTGCGCGAATCTCGAGAAAAGTCTTGGGCACGTGGCTGGCGGTGACTTCTTCGATGTCCTTTTCGCTCGCGCCCATCACCAGCAATTTGCGTCGTGCCGACTCGAAAATAGCGCGCGCCATGCGCAGCTCCGACGAATCATGGCGCGCCGTCGTCGACTGCAGGCGTTCCTCTGCTTGAATGATCTCCGCCTGCGCTGCCAAGTAATCCGGACTGTAGATGGTCGCCAGCAAAGCGTTCTTTTCCACGCGATCGCCCAGATAGCCATAGACCTGCTCCACGCGACCCGGCACGCGCGCAGTGAGGTGCGCCACCCGCCGCTCGTCGAAAACTACTCGTCCCGGAATGCTAATGGTTTCCAACAGCGACCGATTCTTAACGACGTCGATTCTTATGCTCGCTAATTGCTGCTGCTCCGGATCAAGATTAACAGCCGGAACGGAGTTCCGTTCGGCAGCCTCCTGTGATTCTGACTTGTCCTGAGTCGAATTTTGTCCCTTGCAGGCGATTAGCAACGGGACGATGAGTAAAACGGAAACGTATCGATTCATTTTCATTGCTAAATGACTCCCATTTCGAGGTTAAAAGACTGTCTCGCCGGCCACTTCCAAATCGGCCAGCGCCACGTAATAGTTGTAAAGGGCGCGATAATACTCCGCCTGAGTTGCAGTATAGGTGCGATAGATGTCGATTAAATTCAAAGCATCGATCTGATCGTTTTGATAATGGGAAATGCCGGTGCGCAATTGGTCTTCCACGTCGCGCAGCAGAGTGTCTTCAAAAAGCCTCACCTGTTCTTCGGCCGCTTTGACGCTGCGATGAGCGTTTTCAATCGCCGTGACGGTGTTGCGGTCAAAGGAGACGTATTGAATCTGCGCTTGATCGAAAGCAGCGCGCGCCGCCGCTCCTCGCGGCCCTTTCCAAAACCACAGAGGAATGGAAACGCCCAGATCAATCTGCCAGTTGTTTCTTACCTGAGTGCCGAAGAATTGATTGGCATTGAAGGGCGGCTGCTCTTTCAGACTCTGGTTGTATAGGCCAATGGAAAAATCCGGCAGATAGCTCTTCTGCGCCAGGCCTATCTGCGCCCGGCCGCGCTCAACCAACGCCTCACTCATGCGTCGAGCCGCACTAATTTGCCGCATTTCATTCAGCACTGTTTCCACGTTTTTGTCGAATGGCTGGTACGTGAAATCATCAGCGAGCGACAGCGGCGTAGAGCCTGGACGACCGAGCAAACGATTCAGCTCTGCCAACGAGTTTTGCGCTTCGCGCCGCGTCGCAATCAGCTCGTTGGTAATTTTCGCCAGCTCGGTTTTGGCGCGCAGCACTTCAAGGAATGGCACCTTTTGCGCTTGATAGCGCACGGTTGCGGTTTCCCGAAATTGCTGCAGGAGCTCGGCAATCGCCTCAAAATTGACAACTAATTTTTCTTGCAGCCAGGCCTGATAGTAGGTGCGCTTTACTTCGGCGCTCACCAACAGCTTGGTGCGCTGCAAGCTTTGCTCTAAGAATTGAGCCTCGACCTTTGCCACCCGCCCGCGCGCCCCTCGCTTGCCGGGAAATTCAAAGGGCTGCACGATGCCGATGTTCCGTTCGTCGGCATCGGTGATGTTAAAGTTTGATGGAGTCTCTCCCCAGCTAACCCCAAATTCGAGGTTGGGAAATGCCTCGGCTTGTAAGATACGGGCATTGGCCGCCTCGACCTCTTTTTGCGCCGCCAGGACGGCGGGATTATTGTGTAGGGCAATCTGAATCGCTTCGGCAAGGGTCAATTTCTCTTCCCCTTGCGCCATAGCTAAAAATGGACACAAGGATAGCAGGAGGAGGAAAAGGGTGTCATGCCGATACCAAGATGCTCTCATTGTCGTATTGCACCTCCAGTGATCTGATCGGTCGTTCGCCGGTCCTCGCTGCTAAAGAGCACTCAATAAGGGCACGGTTTTCACGAACAACCAAATCAGGAATTGTAAGAATTTTACTCTCCCACCGCTTCTTTTTGTAAAGAAACCCAGGGAGCGTTTAGCTAAATTGGATTAGAGGAAAAATGTGATTGTGGAATCTAACACCGAAGGACGGCGGATTGAAAGGGTAGAGATGTATTTACGAAAGATGGGGGCAAAGACTGCCGTCCCGGTAGAGAGACGGCATTTCCGTACAAAGACGATTCAGAATGAGAGTTGAAACTGTGAGCGTTGGACTTCGAATCATCGATAGGAATAACATGATTCTCGTCGGAGCTCAGCTTGAACGCAACATCGACACAAGGGCTACATTGCTCGTTTGCTGCCGGCAACCCTTTGGCGACGGACGAGCTTGCATTAGGCGCGGCGCCTGATTTGGAAGCTTTGCAGCAGAGGTGATGCTGAATTTCCAAGGCGACATGGCTCTTCGGGGCGATACAAATGACCACGTAGGAGACCAATGGCCATTGGCTCACGGCAAGATAAGTGCCGAAATGGATCACCGCGGCCCACTTGAAAATACTGCTTTTTAACAATCTAAGCTTCATAGCTCTAAGTCACACGCTGATTCGCAGTCGAAGAACTTCCACGGCCGCTTGACTGCTAGGAAATAACGGAAATCGTTTTGACTGCGACTATAGCCCACAGTGTCATTGGAATCTTCCCTCGCCAGAGCACAGACTACAAAACGGCATTCGTTTAGCTATCCAGGGAAGATGCCTCGGGCATGACATTACCTCTACTCTTAGGCTGAATTTTTGCCGAAGAGAAAAGTAGCTTTTTTCCCATGCCAACTTACAAAACAGTATATTTCATAGCAAGATGTATTTTCAGTTGGGTACACTTGCCGGCGTACTGCAAGCCTCCTAATTCTTATTTCAGAATGTGAAAACCTTATCGCTATCAACCGACCACTTTGCTAATTCCGCCATGTTACTTATTTCTACCCCTTCAAGCATTGGCAGCTGTCGCAAGCCCCTGGCATCGACACAACTGCCGCAGGCTTTTACTTTACCCCCTTTGGCAAGGATGGATTTGAGCATGCGCTCGATGTTGTAATAACCCTGCGGGGTATTTTGATTCGGCAGGGCACAGCCCACGGCATCCGCCATCAGGAACACGCACACTTCGACTTCAGGATGCTCCTTTTGTAAGGTCATTCCCAACCGGAGAGCGTTATAGGCCTTCTCTGTGCCGTAGGGGGCATCGTTGATCAGCAGTAGAATTTTCATGGAATCTCCTCATCGAATTTTTACAAATAACTTTGACAGGGTTTCAACCCCTGTCAATTGTCAAGCTCGCTTTGTATTTGGTGGCAAATAATTTTTCGTAGCCAATCACGGGGTGTCCTGCCAGCGCTGTCATTCCTGCGGATGCAGGAATCTCCTTTCCAATGCACGGTAGAAGGAAACCCCTGCATGCGCAAGGGTGACAGCATCCTGTGATCGGTTA
>Ga0172369_10002390_pt1 | contig 25899 bp, 22 predicted proteins | sample LakKiv25m_FD_114539 | JGI IMG/M metagenome (GOLD analysis project Ga0172369, IMG submission 114539) | Freshwater microbial communities from Kabuno Bay, South-Kivu, Congo - kab_022012_11.25m | ecosystem: Environmental > Aquatic > Freshwater > Lake | place: Democratic Republic of the Congo...
AAGGGGGGTAAGGGAAATTGGGGAGATAGGGGAAGAGCTGATGAAGTCGACTAATCGCAAGACGCTTACAGATGATGCGTTGCGCGAACTTTGTGAAAAAGTAATAGGGGAGAATTCTAAAGCTGTAGCTGACTATAAAAAAGGCAAAGAGGCTGGTCTAAAGTTTTTAACAGGTCAAGTAATGCGCCTGGCTGGAGGTAATGTTAACTACGCCGACGTCGAAAATCTTATCAAATCATTCCTAATTTAAAACTCCTTTTGTTTTTTTAACAAGTGTGTCATCATAGGAACTGTCTTTGGCCCCGAAGACTAGTAACTAATGTTTGACCCCACTAACCCTAATTTTGAATACGTCACCGACCAGACGCGTCTTGTCCAAGTAGTCGATGAGCTCTCTAAAGCCGAAATGTTGGCGGTGGATACTGAAGCGACTGCTCTTGACCCCTATTTAGCGAAACTTCTTCTAGTCCAAATTGGTACCGCCGAAAAGGCTTACGTCCTAGATGCCAGGCATCTCGACCTATCCGTCATAAAACCTCTTTTAGAAGATCCTAAATACTTAAAAATAATGCAGAATGGGAAATTTGATTACGCTCTCATCAAAGTCAAATTAGGAATTAGTGTTAACAATGTTTTTGATACCATGTTAGCCGAACAATTAATCAATGCCGGTTTAGGTCGTCGTAACGCTTCGTTGAAGGATATTGCTCTAAAGTATCTAAACCTTACTTTGGATAAAGATTACGCTTCCTATAACTGGGAAAACTTCGCTGGTCGCACTACGGAATTTAGCCCCAAACATTTAAAGTACGCCGCGTCGGATATCTTAATGTTATTTCCGATTTTTGAAAAACAATTAGAAAAAATCAGAAAAGAAGAGTTAACCAAAACCGCCCAGTTGGAATTTGCAGTGATGCCGGTTGTCGCTGAAATGGAAATTAAAGGCAGTCACATCGACGTGCCTAAATGGCGGGCGAATTTGGAGGAATTAAAGAAAAAGCGCGACGAATTAGCAATTCAAATTCAAGAGGCGATTCGACCTTTTTACCCCACCGAGCAGATGGACTTATTTGGTCGAGCGGTTGACGTTATCAATATCAACAGTCAACAGCAACTGATGGACTTGTTTAATAACAAGTTGCACTTAAATATGCCGGCGACCGGCGAGGAGTATTTAAGTCAGGCTGATCACCCGGTAGCTAAAATGATGCTCGAGTACCGTGGCGTCGAAAAATTGATTTCGGCCTTTGGCGAGAATCTTCTCGCTAAAATCCATCCCAAAACCGGTCGCTTGCATCCCGATTTTATGCAACTGGGGGCTGATACCGGACGTTTTTCTTGCAGTAGTCCTAACCTTCAACAAATTCCTAAAGAATCAACTTTTAGAAGTTGTTTTACCGCTCCGGAAGGTTATAAGCTGGTCACGGCTGATTATTCTCAAGTTGAGCTTCGAATTTTGGCGGAAGCCTCACTGGATCCGGTGATGCTGAAAGCCTACGACGAAGGCCTTGATTTACACCAGTACACCGCCTCCAAAATGTTTAATATTCCCTTTGACGAAGTTACCAAACAGCAACGTTCGAACGCCAAATCTATCAACTTTGGTTTGATGTACGGTCGGGGCGCTTCGTCTTTGGCCGCGCAAATCGGTTGTAGTGTGGAGGAAGGCAAGACTTTACTTGACTCTTATTTCGCTAGTTATAAAGGCGTTAAAATGTGGCTAGATAAAGTGGCTAAAGATGCTGTCTCTAGAGGCTATTCCGTTACTTTAGGTGGACGAAAAAGGTGGTATAATATACCCGATCTTTCCGATCCGATGTACGAAAAGCTCGTTGCCAACATTGGCCGTCAGGGTAAAAATACTCCAATTCAAGGAACGAGCGCGGATATTACCAAATACGCCTTGGTTTTTATACACAAAAAAATTAAAGAACTAGGAATTGACGCCGCTATAATCCACACTGTGCACGATGAAATTGTGGTTGAAGTGAGGCAGGATCAAGCGGAAGCCTGGAAAGAATTTCAACAAGCGGAGATGATGCGAGCCGGTCAAGTTCTTTTAAAGAGAGTTCCGGTGACGGCAGAAGCGGCGATTTCGGATGTTTGGGAGCACTAATTATGGTCATTTGCCAAAGATGTAATCAACGACCGGCGGTCGTTCAAACTACTCAAATAATTAATAATCAGCAGGTTTTAGTAAGCCTGTGTCAGATTTGTTTTGACGAAATTCAAAAATATTCTCAAAACGCCACTTCGATGCTTAATAAATTCGGTCGTGATCTCACCAAACTTGCTAGTGAAGATAAATTGGATCCAGTTATTGGCCGCAAAAACGAAATTGACCGGGTCATTCATATTTTGTCTCGTCGTACTAAGAATAATCCGGTTTTAATCGGAGATCCTGGTGTTGGTAAAACGGCTGTCGTTGAGGGTCTCGCTCAAAAAATTGCCGCCGGCCAGGTTCCCGAAACCCTGCAAGGCAAGCGCGTCATTTCCCTTGATTTAGCAGCGCTTTTGGCCGGCACCGGGCACCGCGGTCAATTCGAAGAACGTCTTAAGGATGTTATTAACGAAGTGATTCAGGCTCAAGGTCAAGTCATTCTTTTCGTTGATGAACTTCACACTGTTGTTGGAGCCGGGGCTGCCGAAGGAGCAATGGATGCCGCTAATATTTTAAAACCGGCACTAGCTAGGGGTGAACTACAGCTGGTCGGAGCGACAACACTGGACGAATATCGTCGGCGGATTGAAAGAGACGCGGCGTTAGAACGGCGTTTTCAACCAATCATCGTACCAGAGCCCACACTAGAAGAAACCACGGCTATTTTAAAGGGGATTAGGGAACGGTACGAAAAACACCACAAGGTTAAAATTACCGATGAGGCTTTGGAAGCGGCGGCCGTGATGTCCGATCGCTACATTTCTGACCGCTTTCTACCCGATAAAGCCATTGATTTAATTGATGAGTCCTGTGCTCAGGTTCGTCTGTCTCAAGTAGTGGAGCCAGAAAATATCAAAACCTTAGAAAAAGAAATTACTTCAGCCAAAGAGTCAAAAGATACTGCCAAAGTGGCGGAACTCGAAAAAGTCAAAAAGGAGCTGGTTGATTTATGGACTAAAACCAAGCTCGAAGATATTCCTCTAGTCACTAAAAACGATATTGCTAAAGTGGTCTCCATGACAAGCGGCATTCCTGCCGAAGAATTGTCCTTAGAAGAAAAAGAGCGTCTCTTACACCTTGAAGACCGAATTCACGAATTTTTGGTAGATCAAGAAGAGGCTGTCACCGCAGTTTCCGAAGCGATACGTCGCGGTCGGGCAGGGCTTAAAAATCCTAATCGCCCGATTGGCTCCTTCTTATTTTTAGGTCCCACGGGGGTAGGTAAAACGGAATTGACTAAGGCCTTAGCCCGGGTTCTCTACGGCAGTAGCGATATGATGGTGAGGCTTGATATGAGCGAATACATGGAAAAACACACCGTTTCTAAGATGGTTGGGGCGCCCCCAGGATATATTGGTTATGATGAAGGCGGTCAATTGACTGAAATTGTTCGCCGCAAACCTTTTTCCATAATCCTCCTTGATGAGATCGAAAAAGCCCATCCGGATGTCTTCAACATGTTGTTACAGATTATGGAAGATGGACGTTTGACCGATGCCCACGGTCGGATGGTTAGTTTTAAAAACGCTATTTTAATTATGACCAGTAATGTTGGGAGTGAGCTAATTTACGATACGACCATTGGATTTGATCAAAAAGATAAAAAAGAAGTCATTAATCCGTCCCAAAAGATAAAAGATGATTTGTTTAATATTTTACGCGAGAATTTCCGTCCGGAATTCTTAAATCGACTGGATGAAGTGGTGGTTTTCAAATCTCTAAGTCGCGAAGACGTGCGGAAAATCGTTGATATGGAGATACGGAAGTTAGCGGAGATAATGGGAGAGCAGAAGATAATGCTTAAAATTGATGATAAAGCCAAAGATCTTCTGGCTAAGGATGGCTACGATCCGGCCTTTGGCGCCAGGCCACTGCGGCGTCTCATTCAAAAGGAATTGGAGAACGAAATTAGCAGTCGGATTATCAAGGGTGATGTTAAAGAGGCCAGCGTCGTTAAGGTCGGCGTTACTAAAGGAAAACTCGACATTGAGTAAATTCTTTGGTATCATTGCGAAACTATGAATGAAGGCATTGCTGAATTTAGACCGGGCGACACTATAAAAGTCCACTATAAAATTAAGGAAGGCGATAAAACCCGAATCCAGCCTTTTGAAGGGATTTGCCTTGGACGGCGCGGTGAGGGTGTTTCCAAGACTTTTATGGTTCGTCGAATCTCGCCTGGTGGAGTGGGTGTCGAGCGCATTTTTGCTCTTAATTCACCTTTGATTGACAAGGTCGTTGTGACCAAAAAGGGCGATGTGCGTCGAGCTAAGCTTTATTATTTGCGTGATCGGATTGGCAAAGCGGCTACTAAAGTCAAGGAAGCTTCCTAAAGATCAATTTTCTATTATGTCATCTGCCCACAATATGCAAGTTGGTCAAGCCGGCGAGGAGGCGGTGGCTTTATACTTGTCCAAACGTGGCTTTAAGATCGTTGAACGTAATTGGCAGGCCGACCAGTGGGGGGAGTTAGATATTGTTGCTGTCAAAAATCAGACTTTATATTTCGTTGAGGTCAAAGCACGATTGTCAAACCAGTATGGCAACCCCGAAGAAGCTGTTACTAAAAGCAAGAGAGCGGCTCTTAAACGCGCAGCGCTCTTTTACTCCCAAACCCACCCCAAACTTCCCGAAGCTTTGCAGGTTGATGTTTACAGCGTGATTTTAGATCCGGTGACTTTGGAGTTAAAAGAGATTGAGCTGTTTGAGGATGCTGTTCGTTGCTAAAAACTGGTGCCCTCGGAGAGATTCGAACTCCCGACCTTGACGTTAGAACCGTCCTGCTCTATCCGCTGAGCTACGAGGGCCAATTAACTTCGCTATTTTACCATTTTCCAATTGTTGTTATAATTCGAGCGTTCGATAGAATGCGAGAATTACATAAACCGCCTAGGTTTATATAATCAGTCTGTTAAATTTGGCCCGGGTGGTGGAATGGTATACACGAGGGACTTAAAATCCCTTGACCTTAGGGTTGTGTGGGTTCGACTCCCACCCCGGGCACCAGTTAGAAATCGTCACGTTATGATTAATGAGGAAGAGAATAAAATTTATGTAATCGGGCATAAGAAGCCTGATTTAGATAGTGTTGGCGCGGCAATCGGCTACGCTGACTATTTAACCCAGAAAAACACTTTCGCTGATGAAAGTGTTATCGCTGTTCGCGCAGGAGATGTAAATAATGAAACCAAGTTTGCTCTGGAATACTTTAACGTCGACACTCCGGAGCTTCTTACTTCGGCCGCTAATAAAAAATTGATTCTGCTTGACCATAACGAGCGAAGTCAAAGTGTCGACGACATTGAAAAAGCCGAAGTTTTAGGCGTACTCGGTCATCACAAAATTAATTTTGATTATCCCCATCCGATTTTCTTTTTAACAGAGCCTGTCGGTTCGACTGCCACTATCGTCGGTCGGAAGTTTTTAGATGATAAAGATAATTTATCGCTTTCAAAAAGTACTGCCGGGCTTCTCTTATCAGCCATTCTTTCTGACACTGTAATATTTCGCTCTTCCACAACCACTGCTAAAGATGTCCTTACGGCGGAACAACTAGCGAAAATTGCTGATATCTTAAGCCTAGAGGTTTTCGGCTACGAACTTAAAAAGATGGCCACGATTGGTAGTCAAAACTTAGTAGAAGTGGTTTTTAACGACTTTAAAGATTTTGATATGGCAGGCAAGAAAGTGGGCGTGGCTCAAATGGAGATGGTTGATTTGGCCGACGCTCGTAGTCAAATAGACTTAATAAAGCAAGAGCTTCAAAAAATGTTGGGTGCTAGTAACTACGACTTGCTTGTTCTGATGTTGACAGACATTATGAAGGTGGGGTCAGAAATTGTGGCCGCCGGAGAAACAACGCGCCTAGAAAAGGCTTTTGGTAAAAACCTCGTCAATAATTCTTGTTACTTGGATGGTGTAATGTCTCGGAAGAAGGATTTGATCCCGCCTCTTTTAGAGTGCTATAAAGCTGATTTAAAGTAAAATTATGAATAGTAAGCACCAAGAAATCGAATCTGGCTTAGAAGACACTTTGTCTGTGCAGTTGGATAAATCTGAGGCTGGGAGAATATTTAGAGATTTTGAGGATAAAGATTGTCTTAAGTGGTGTGACAGCGACTTTAAAGAACGGTTAGAAAGTACTATTGTTGATCTTCACAATTGCGGTGTCGACCTTGGTGAGTTTCTGGGTAGTAGTCGTAGAGTAGTTTATTCTGCAAAGTGGGGTGGTAAAGACGTTGTGGTAAAACTTTCAGCTACGGCGAGTAACCGCGATCAAAATAAGAACGAAGAAGCTACTTGGAGAGAGGTCAAAGCGGCTGGTGATGGCGCGCATTTTGCGGAAGTTTATCTCGCAGATAGTAATAATTGGTGGGTAGTGCAGGAAAAATGTGTTGATGTTAGACGTTACGATAATTCTGAAGAGACGCTTTCTCCCGAACAGCTAAACTTAGTTGAAAAGTATGGAATTCAGGAAGTAGAGCTTGGTCGAGGTCAAGACGGTAATACCAAGTTTGTTGATTACGGCGGTTTTGAGAGAGCCTAATTGGTGCCGAGAGTGGGACTCGAACCCACAAGCCCTTTTGGGGCACTGCCTCCTGAAGACAGCGCGTCTACCATTTCGCCACCTCGGCTAACGATGTTGATTATATCGTAAAACCCGTTATTATTTTACAAAAGTCCGAGCCACCCCAAGGGTTTAAAGTACCAGGCGAAGATTTTGATTTTAGCCGGGATAAATTCCACTTCCCGTCCTTTAAACTTCCTTTTAAATTTCGTTAATCCTAGCCACTTTTTGGGGGCTTGGTAACGATCGTCGTAAATTCCTTCTAGATCAAAAGTCTCGCACCCGCTAGCTTTGGCGGTTTTTAGCCCTTCCCAGAGAAGAGTGGCCGCAATTTTAGAACTTCGTCCAACCGCTGTGGTTGGTAAAAAAAGTCCAAAGGCGCTAGGCGCGGTCATCAGCGACATATTACCCCCCAGAAGTTTTCCGTCTTTATAAGCTAAAATAACCTTGGTTTGGTCGCCAAACTCCCCCCACTGCTTTTTCCAAGCCGCGTAAGATTGCACAAAGAAGTGGCGACGTTTTCCGGCCTCTTGCAGTAGCGGATAAATTTCTTCGAAAGAGTTTTTAATGGTAACAGTAACACCGCTGTTTTGATTGTGTTTGATAGTTTTTCTAATATTTTCGTCAAAACCGGCCAGAATTTCGGATTCGCCTTTGGTTAAATCAATATAAGCGGTTTTGGTAGGACAAAGCCTTAACTTAAGATTTTTGTAACCGCAATTTTTAAAATCATTTTCGATTTCAGAATAATTGATATCTTTGGTAGTAGCCGCCGATTCGACAATGGCAAAAAGGGTTCTTTCGGTTGTAGCCAGTTTCTCAATTTTCGCAAAAGGGACTTTGTCGCAACGCTGAACTTTAATAATGTTACCTAGGAGAGGCACGCCTTTTACTAGGATTTTAGTGTTTTCGGCTCTTTCGATTCTCCAGCCGGTATTTAAAAAATAACGACAATATTCTTCTGATTGACGATAATCAAGCACATTAGCAGTATACTGGGAAAATGCTATGGTCGCCCAGGGAAACAGTTTTATACGAAGGCCAAGGTCAATATTCCCCCGTCAAAGTAACTAAAAGAGGTAGTCGGGTCAATTTATACACCGGCAACAATTTTTTGCAATCATCCTATGATTTTGAAAAAGAACCCACGGGAACGGTTTTTGATTGGTATTTAGTAGCGCCGTGGTTTTTGGAAAACTTCACCGGTCAATTTGACTCATTGTTACTTCTAGGACTGGGGGCCGGGTCGCAAGTTAAACTTTTTAACAAAGCTTACACTGTTAAAAGTATCACCGGAGTGGAAATTGACCCTATAATCGTCAAATTAGGGCAAGAATATTTTGATTTAAATGACAATAATTTGAAGATTGTCGTCGACGATGTGTCGAACTACATCAAAAATTCATCAGAAACTTTTGAAGTTATAATTCTGGATGCTTATAGAGAAAATAAATATGACGCGGCTTCAGGATCAAAGGAGTTGTTAGAGGAAATTAGCAAAAAGTTGACCGGTGGGGGAGTGCTTCTTATCAACCGAGTGTTTGGGGAAACGTCCAATCTTACTTTGGAAAAGGACTTGCTAGATCTTTTTGATACAGTTTTTGCTTTAAGAGTTCACAACAACGTTTTTTATATGGGGACAAATTCAGGTTGGTGAACGTTTTTGACAAAATTCGAACGTATTTCAAAGGTAGAGGCGGCTGACCGCACCCAGCCGCCGCACTATTTGAAAGCTCGGCCTTCGGCCTCGCTTATTTTCAGCGCGTGCGACTTTGCGTTCGCTTCGCGAACGCTTTAATTATAAGGGAAAATTTGAGAAAATAAAATCAATGAAACTTAAAACAATAACCTTAAATTGCTTCGACTCTCCGCTATCTTTAAATAGAGTCGAGAGAATTCACTGCCTAGCTAAAGAGTTGTTAGCTCTGAAACCAGATATTATTTGTTTACAGGAAATAACTTTTTCTAAAACAGCTAAGAAACTGGAAAACTTCTTTAGTAGTAGTGGTTATTCCGTGTCATCAAACACTGATTTAATGATTAATAAGGGTGGTTTATTTATTGCGACAAAACTTCCTATCAGTGAATCGGTATTTGAACGTTTCAAAAATCAAGGCCCATTTCTCTCACTTCAATTTACTGACAGAATTTTGGGGAAGGGTTTTCAAAAAGTAACGATGAAAACAAACGGTGGCCAAATTTTATTACTTAATGTGCATCTTGCAAGCGTTTACGAAAAAAATGCGGATAAAGAAAAGGAAACATTAAAAGATCAGTTTGCTCAGTTGGTTAATGCAATTAAAAGTAAAAACGGAGAAATTATTGTATGCGGCGATTTTAATTTCTCTCCTAAAAATCAATTGTATTCAGAGTTTTTAAAAATGACAAAATTACAAGATAGTTCCAAGAACTCTAATTTAATTACTGTTTCTAAATACAATACAAACCGCCAGGGTTTATATAAAAACGGAGAAAATCTAAAGTTGGATTATATTTTTTTATCGAATAAATTATCCAGTGGCTCAAGATCACAAGTTATTTTTGATAGTTTATACGATTTAAGAAACAAACAAATTCACTTGTCTGATCATTTCGGGTTAGTAACCCGATTAAATGTTTAGATTACAAGTTCTTTAAAATTTTTGTGTTTTTCTTTGAGACAATTTCTTTTCAAGAAATTGTCTGTTCGAGCCGACTTTTTTGCGGGGCCGAAGGCCGAGCTTTCAAATAGTGCGGCGGCTGGGTGCGGTCAGCCGCCGCTACCTTTGAAATACGTTCGAATTTTGCCAAAAACGTTCACCATTTTGGAAATTGCGTATTCGCAAGGTGGGGCGCTCGCAACGCCCCTGCCCGTTGCGAGCGCCCTAAAGGCAAAATCTAAATTCGCCGAGAGCCGCCGTAAAAAAAAGAATGAAGAAAAACGCAAAAATTAGCCTTTCTTAAAGAAAGTCACGAGCTGACGCTCGTTTAAAGAACTTTAAAAAAATAATCATGATCAAATATATTGCTTATTGTAGGAAATCAACGGACGAAAAAGACAAACAAGTTTTGTCTATTGAAGCACAGATTGCCGAGCTCAAGGAGTTTGCTAAAAGAGAAAATCTTTCAATATCCGAATTTATCACCGAAGCCAAAACCGCCAAAGTCCCCGGACGTGAGCAATTTGCGGAAGTCTTAAACAAAATTGAGAAGGGAGAAGCAAACGGTATACTATCGTGGCACCCTGATCGTCTTGCTAGAAATTCCATTGATGGAGGCAAAATAATTTATCTTCTCGATACTGGCAAACTCCTTGATTTAAAATTCCCCTCGTTTTGGTTTGAGTCAACACCTCAAGGCAAATTCATGCTTTCAATCGCGTTTGGCCAGTCAAAATATTACGTGGATAATTTATCCGAAAATGTAAAACGAGGGAACAGACAAAAGTTAAGAAATGGTGTTTGGCCAAGTAAAGCACCGTATGGTTATCTGAATAACCCCAAAACGAAGGGAATTGATGTTGATGAAGAAAAATCCAAAATAGTCAGAAAAGCCTTTCAGCTTTTTGCTGATGGTAACATTTCTTTTACTGGTATTTCTCAATTTTTGTTTAAGTTTGGAATTAGGCGCGACGGAGAAAAACCGGTAAAAGTTGGTCAAGTCAAAAATATGCTTTCAAACAGATTTTATCTAGGTGTTTTGAAATACGCCGGAGAATATTATCAAGGATCGCATAAAACTTTTATCAGCAAAAAGCTGTTTGACCAAGTCCATAAACAAATTGAGAAAATCGAAAGACCAAGACAGCATGGACACGATTTCGCCTTTGCAGGACTGGCGACATGCGGCGAATGCGGCGCCGCAATCACCGGAGAACAACACATAAAAAAGTACAAAAATGGCAGTAATCAAACTTTTATCTACTACCGCTGTACCAAAAAGCTGAAACCTTGTAATCAAAAATACCTACCAGAATTTGAAGCGAAAGAACAATTAAGAAAAATTGTCGATAATTGCGGCTTACACGAAGGTTGGGAATCATATTTCGAAAAATGGATCACCCAAGCAGAAGAAAAAGACAAATTGGATATCGAAACAGAAACCCAAAATGTTGAATCACAAATTCAGGAAACCGAGGTCAAGCTAAATCGGCTTCTTGACGGCTATCTTGAACAAGTTATTGAACCGGAAATTTACAAACAGAAAAAGAATGAATTGTTTGACGAAAAACTAAAGTTGGAAGAGAAAAAATCGCAAATTGCCCAAAACGGAAGTTGTTGGCTCGAACCTATGAGAGAATTCGTAAATTGCGCCTTGCAGGCGCAAAAAGTCGCGCGCGCTGAAAATAATTGCCATGAGTTGTCACTCATGGCAAAAAAAGTCGGCTCGAACTTCTTTCTAAAAGAACGTCGCCTGTCGGCGACCCTCGATTTTCCCTTTGCAGCGCTGTCTGCGGAGGCGGACGCAGCCAGCGCTGCCCCTACCTCTTCTTCGATTTCTTTTTTGGTGAGTCGCCCGGGACTCGAACCCGGAACCTAATCCTTAAGAGGGATTTGCTCTGCCGATTGAGCTAGCGACCCCGATGCTGGCGAGTGTTATTATAACCTAGTGAGCCCGGTATTTTACACCCTTAATTTTTTTGGACTAACGAGGGAATTGCCTTTGAGTTTTCTTTCACCGCGACTCAAAATTGCCAATTTTAGTATTTTAGGCGATGTAGCGCTAACCGAAACGGCGGGGGAAGAGTTAGAAAAGATTCTGCGTCAAAAAAATCTTCTGCCCGATTGTTTTGTAGGGCCGGAAGTCAAAGTTGTGCCTTTTGTGCATCATTTAGCCAAGCGCTTTGGCCATAAACGCTACGTTATTTTACGAAAAAGCGTTAAAGGTTATATGGTTAACCCCTTAACCGAATACCCTAGACCTAAAGCTCCGCAACATATTAAGAAGTTGGTGTTAGACGGGCGCGACCACGATTTTTTGAAGGGTAAGAAAGTTGTTTTAGTTGATGATGTGGTTTCTACCGGGGTGACTATGCGGATGCTGGAAAGTTTTATGGAAAAAATTGGGGTAACTGTTTTAGCGAAGTGTTGCATTTTTAAGCAAAACGGTAATTATGGAGAGGGTTTGATTTCTTTGGTGGAGTTGCCGCTTTTAGCCATTGACAAAGCTTCCGGGCCGGAATAGTATCGTAGCAACAGCGTAATAGTTTCTACTTGTCGGAGACAAAGTTTTAAACCAAATGACAAACTTGATTTTACTATCGTTAATAATGCCCCTAAATACCAAGGGGATTTTTTATTTGTAGACGGTAGCAATTTGGTAATTAGAGTAATTATTAAATTGCTGTTGTCTAAGAGAGACAAAAACAAGCAGCAAAAGGAAATTAGAGGAGGGTGAGATGAAACAGTGGGTTTGTACGTTGGCTATCGTCGCGATGTTAGCAGTAAGTGTCCTGCCAATTGGCGCGGCTCCCAATGTGGGGGGTGAGAAGCCATTCGTCGTCACGTTCCTGTTCGCCGACCATTGGAATGACGAAGGCTGGAACTTGGCCCACAAAACGGGCGTCGACGCCCTGCTTAAGTTGGGCGAGGTCGTGAAGAAAAGCGAACAAGCCTATATCATCAAGCTGAAGGGGACCAAATACCCGGAGCTTGATGGGCGGGTGCTCGAAATCCATTTCGTCACCAACGTAGGTTACGGCAGTGAGATCGAAGGTACAATGCAGAAGGCGTTAGAGACACAACACCCCGACCTGCTCTTTGGCACATGGTTCAACGCCAAAGATGCTATCGCTACCTTAGCGCCTAAGTACCCGAACGTGAATTTCGAGCATTGCTCGGGCTACCCGTTGCTGAAGTCCACCGATTCGCCCGCCGGCAACATTTCTACTTACTTCATCAAGATGGAGGATGGGGACTACGCGGTGGGTTATGCGGCGGGCTTGACTGGCAAAAACAAGATCGGTTTGGTTGCCACTTACCCGATCCCCGAGCCGGTGCGAGGTGTCAACGGCTTTATCTTGGGCCTCAAGAAAGGCCTTGCTGAAGCCGGTCAAGACCCGGCGACCGCGCAGGTCCAGGTCGTCTGGATCGAGTCGTGGCTGGACGTGCAGAAAGAGCAGTTGGCCACACAGACGCTGATCGACATGGGCTATAAGACCATTCGCCAGATGCCAGACACGCCCACGACCGCGCTCACCGCCTGCAACGCCAAAGTCGACGCGCTGGGCTACGGCAGTGACGTCCTGCCCAAAGCGCCCTGCGCGCTGGTCACCAACACGTGGCGCTGGGGCAACTACTACACCGAGCGGGTCCTTGATGCAATGAAAGGCACCTGGAAGCCGCAAGACTGGTTCGAGGGTTGGAACAAGGACGCCATTGGGCTAGTTTGGAATCCCACAGCTCCGGCCGACGTTAAGCAGAAGACCGAGGCTTTGGCCTTGCAAATGAAGCAGGGCCTGACTGACCCCTTCACCGGCCCCATCGCGGGTAGGGGCAAGGACAAGGACGGCAAGGAAACCGCGATCAAAGTGCCGGCCGGTCAGCGCGTAGGAGACATGGGCCGCCTGACGATGCAGTGGTTCGTCAATGGCATCCTTAGCAATCTGCCCGATTATCCCAGCGGAGGCCATGATTTGGATCTCCAACCTGTCAAGTAACGTCACAGTTTTAGGGGCCGTACCGAGATTTATCTCTACGGTCCCTACCTTTTTCTAAATATTTTATATACATCAAACCACACTGCTCCAAGTAAGCCTGTTAAAACCGCAATGACAATAAACTTAAGGGGCGCCGCCTCGAAACTTAAAATCTCTCTAAACCATCCCAAGCCTAAAATTAAACAAAAAACTGCTACTGTTGCTACAGGAACGGCTACTACAGTCAAATCAAACTGCTTAACGGCTTTAAAAAGCGGTTCTTTCCAGGAACGGCTGACCGTCACTAGACCCATGTTTACCACTAACAATGTTAGGAAAGTTACTTCTCTAATTTGGCCGTCGTTAAGGCCTTGAGACATCGTATAAAAATAAACCGCCAGTGTCGTCAATATGGCTACTACGCCTTGAGTAGTAACGACGGTCAAAAGTTCCTTATTGAAAAGACGATCGGTTTTTTTTCGGGGTGGACGGTTCATAATGCCTGGTTCCTCCGGAACAGATTCAAAAATTATGGAACAAGCCGGGTCAATAAAAAGTTCTAAAAGGACAATGTGGAGTGGAAAAAAGACGATAGGGAGCCTTAAGAAGGCCGGCACTAGGGCTAAAATCGCAATCGGTAGGTGCATCGCCAAAGTATAAGCCACCGCTCGTTTGATATTATCAAAAATACGACGGCCCAGTTTTACCGCGTCTACCAAAGAAATAAAACTATCATTTAATAAAATTAAAGCGGCCGATTCCCTGGCTACATCGGTACCCCTTTCTCCCATTGCTACGCCCACGTGAGCGGCTTTAATCGAAGGAGCGTCGTTAACACCGTCACCAATCATTGTGACAATCTCGCCGCAGTCTTTAAGAGCCTCCAAAATCCTTAACTTTTCAGCAGGAGAGATTCTCGCAAAAACCGTCAATTCACGAACCTTCTCTTTAAGATCCTTAAAGTCTAATTTTTTAACATCTTCTCCCAACAAATATTTTTGGTTTTGGTTAATGAGACCGGCTTCAAAAGCTATTTTTAGAGCGGTTTCCGGATGATCACCGGTGATTAATTTGACTTTAATGCCGGCCGCGTGGCATTCTCGAATAGAATTTTTAACCTCCGGCTTAAGAGGGTCGCTAAGGCCTAGAAAGCCTAAAAAGTGTTCGGAATGGGCGACAGCTAAAACTCGTAAACCGGTTTTAGCCAAATTTTCGGCGATTGCCAGAAGTTGTTTCTGACCAAGCGCATCAATTTTGCAAAGTTTAATAACTGCTTCCGGGGCGCCTTTTATAGCTGTAACTGTTTCACCGGTATTTGTTTGCCAGGTTTCGGAAACAGCCATCAAATTATCGCTAATTGGTTCTTCGGCCACTAATTCCCAATCTTCAAAGAGTTTATCGGTACCCCACAAATTAATTCCAAATTCGCGAATGGCAATTTCCAGAGGATCAATCGTCTTTTTGGGGCTGGCTAAAATTCCAAATTTGATAAGTTCCCGGTAGGGTTCCGGCAGATTAAGAAGTTTGTGAGATTCACCCTCCCACAAACCGCCACCCGCGTACAAAGCTTTAATAGCCATTTTATTTTGGGTAATCGTGCCGGTTTTATCGAGGCAAATAACGGTCGTCGATCCCAAAGTTTCGATAGCCGAAAGCTTTCTAGTTAAAACATTTCTCCTTGCAATTCGCCAGGCGCCAATTACCATAAAAACCGTTAGAACTACCGGAATTTCTTCGGGTATCAAGGACATAGCCAGGGTCACTCCCGCCAAAAGTCCTTTTACCCACTCGTTATGAATACAGCCGTAATAACCGGCTAAAAGGAGACAAAACCCTAAACCAATCGCCGCCACGCGTTTAACTACATAGTCGATTTCTTTTTTGGTGGGGGATTTCTCAAGACTAATATTGCTAAGAGAGCTACCGATTTTTCCCATTTCGGCATTTTTGCCGATTGCGAATACTTTTCCTAACCCTTGGCCACGAACAACTAAGGTTCCCATAAACACTTTTTGGCCAGCAGTTTTAGTTTCTTGAAAAGACTCGCCTGTCAAAATTGATTCGTTAAGCGTCAGGTGACGACTCCCTGTCAAAACAGCGTCGGCCGGCACCCGGTCGCCTTCATTTAAGAGAAGTAGATCGTTAATGGTGACTTCGCGACTGGCAATAGTTTGATGAACTCCGTTTCTAATAACCTGGGCTTTGGGGCTACCAATCGCTTTTAAAGCTTCCAAAGCCCGTTCGGTTTTAATTTCTTCGAATAGTGTCAGGCCAATAACAAAAACAACTGAACCGACAAGCGCCAGGGCTTCGCTTAAATCGCCAAGAATTAGATAAAGTCCGCTACCGCCAAGAAGTAGCAAAATCATCGGTTCGGATAGCAGATCTTTAACGTAGCCAAAAATTGATTCTTTTTCGTCTCCCGGCAACTCGTTAAACCCAAACTGTTTGATGTTTTCCTCAACTTGTTTGAATGTTAGGCCGGTTTCCTTGTCCATACATAAAATTGTACTATAAATGTATAATGACTTCAGGCCTCCGTGGCGCAATGGATAGCGCGTTTCGCTTCGGACGAAAAGGTTGGGGGTTCGAGTCCCTCCGGAGGCACCATGAATTTTTTAGCGATGAAGTCGCTGAAAAATTCGTGGCTCTAGGGACGAGAAAGCCGCAACCGCGACGGCGGTGAGGCGGGGCCGACGGCAAAATCAGCAGATTTTGACCGGTGGCCGAGTCCCTCCTGGCTCACTAAGGAGTTTGATAGTTACAAAGATGATCAATTTTGCCTATAGATTCAAAGCTTGTTATTTTGTAAAATGACATCAGTTGGCCGAGGTAGCCAAGGTGGTCACGGCACCGCTCTGAAAAAGCGGCCATGTCAGTTCGACTCTGACCCTCGGCACCAAAAATTTGGAGAGCGCTTTTGCTCGCTGAATTTTTGGCTAACGTGGAAGGAGTCGAATGGCGGAGCCACGGCGGTGGCGAGCCGGGATCGCGCAAAATTTCAGCAGAAATTTATGCGTGACCGACTCTGAAAAATTACGCGTGGCCGACTCTGACCCTCTCTTGCCAACTAATATGTCTCGCATTACTTCTCACCCTCTCATCAAAAAACTCTTATCACTTAACTTGCCTTCGGAAGATTACGCCATTTTTGGTAGTGGGCCGATGTTTGCCCATGGTATTAAAGATCTAAGTCACGACGTTGATATTATTGCTAGAGGTAAAGCTTTGGATAAAGCTTCTAAAATTAAATTTTTTGACAGCCAAATTGAAGTCTTTGATAATTGGGGACCTGGTGACTGGTCAATTAGAGAAAAAGATAGAGATCATATCAAACTTATCGAAGATTATTTTAAACAAAATCTAACTTGATTTTAGTTAAAAAACTTAATTCCGAATTTTTAGAAGCTAAAATTGTTCCTGTTTGTCTTAACAACTCTGGAGTTGTCATTTTTTCAGTCAAAAAATAAAACATATTAAGTCTTGCTGGAGAGAGGAATTGATATCTAAAGAGTGGTAGGACGTCTCTTTCGAAAACTTCGTTTTGATAACTTTCATCTTGAAAGCGGTTAACGACCACAACACCCCCCTCGTTTAACTTACTTTTGACGTCACGAAAGAATTCCACAGTATTGCAGTTTTTGGCAAAGCCTAGATCGCTAAAAGTGTCTACCAGTATTACGTCATATCTTTTAGGAGTCTCTTTAATAAATTTTGTCGCGTCTTGTATGTTTATCTTCAAATTTGGTTCATTCAGGTAGAAAAACTGTTTTCCGGTTTTAACAATTACGGGATCTAGTTCTACACCGTCAATTTCTTCTGGACGAAAATACTTGTTATAAAGGCCAACCGCTGTACCGCCACAAAGGCCTAAAACACACATCGTTTTCGGGTTGGTGTCTAGGAACAATCGCCCAAGCAGAAAATGATCCCACACTTGACCGCTGGGCTTTATATTTTCTTGATAAATAGAGTGTGTGTAGCGATTGCCAAGAATTAGTCGCCGCCATTCCCCGTCTTCCGTAACTTTAATTTGGTTAATAGGGGACGAGGTTTCAAAAACTGTTGTTGGCAGGCTGATTATGGAGTTTTTAAGGGTTTGGGCTATTGTCATCCGAATTAAAAAGAGGGACTCGGCCTGCTACCGGCCTGTGCCTTTCTCGTCCCTTTACCCAAGCAAAGCTTGCCACGAGCCTACGGTTCTTGACAACCTTTGCTGGAGCGGGTGAGGGGACTCGAACCCCCGATCTCCTCCTTGGCAAGGAGGCATTCTACCACTGAACTACACCCGCCTAAATTGCTACAAAACCATGTCAAAATGCCTTAACAAAGGCCATTCTAGTGTGATAAACTGCCAGTGTCAATGTGGTGGCTGTAGCTCAAAGGCAGAGCGCTTCCCTGTGGAGGAAGAAGTTGTGGGTTCGAGCCCCATCAGCCACCCCAAGAAAAATTTGGTCGTATTTTTCACGAACAAATTTTTCTTAGGCGCTAGGGCTCGAAAGCCGGAGCCGCGACGGCGGCGAGGCGGGGTCGCGCAAAAATTCAGCAGAATTTTATGCGTGACCGAGCCCCATCAGCCACCCCAAAATTCTACTCTCATCAAAACTCATAGTTTGCAAATTAGGCTATTTTCTGCTTTAATGCCGGGAGTTACTTCGGGCAAATATCCCAATAATAAAAATCAATGGTTGTAGGTGAAACCGGTACCAAGCATGGTGTTAGGCACCAACCCGTTGTTTCTATTTCGGGCTGGGTGGGCAAAGTTCCATCGACTCCATTCGACAATTCACCTGCCGGTGTCGCTCACCGAAAACACGCAGAGCTTGTTTTCTTAAGCTATGCTTGTAAGGATGATTCCTTAGTCATGACCCCGGACACACGTAGCGGATTTAGTTTAGGTTGGCCGGGTGGCGTGGCTCTGGACGGAATCGGGGTAGCGGTAAGTGGCTGGCCAGGTGTCCACGACAAGCTCCTCGCGTTGGTCATCCTTTATAACGTATTGTATGGTGACTTACGCTTGCACCACGTCGGTTGTCGGTTTGCAGAAAGGTCTTCTTTCGACGCTGAAAACGATTTATTTGCAGGTATGTACGCAGATGGTCTAGTTCGTCCGGCGGCCGACCATGAGCGGGTGTACTTCCAGATTGGCAAATGCTATAGGGAACACCAATTCTTCCCCAGTGGCCCGAAAGACGGCGCCAGGCATTGGGATTTGGTTTGCCCCGACCCGCATGGTTTGTTGCGCTTCATCGCGGGAGCGTATGGCGAGGAGCCAACCCTCTGGGATGTCGGGCCAAACGACCCTGTTGGGGTGGTTTGGGTGAAAGCGAAGGACGGAAAGGTGCTTGGTGTGATGGCTCGCTCTACCTGGTGGGAAGTCTAGAACGAGGGCATGTTGGCATAAGCACCCGTCTTCTTTAAGAAAGGTTAGTAACCTTGTTTTTCCTTGTCGTTAAGTAGTAAAATGAGCCAGGTTTTGGCCTCGTAGCTCAGTGGTAGAGCACTTCCCTTTTAAGGAAGTAGTCGTGAGTTCGAATCTCACCGAGGTCACCAATAATTTTGACCCCATCGTCTAGTGGCCTAGGATACTTGGTTTTCATCCAAGAGACCGCGGGTTCGAATCCCGCTGGGGTCACCAAAATATGCCGAGGTGGCGAAATGGTAGACGCGCTACTTTGAGGTGGTAGTGCCCGCAAGGGTTTGGAGGTTCGAGTCCTCTCCTCGGCACCAAGAATTTTCAAGCGGCGAAGCTGCTGGGAAATTTTTGGCAAGAAAAGGACGAGAAAGCCGGAGCCGCGACGGCGGCGAGGCGGGGTCGCGAGCCCCGCTAGCAAGCGGGGACGCGTGACCGAGTCCTCTCCTCGGCACCAAAAAATTGTTAAAGTTTAAGCCCTTGCATTTCATCTTTATTAGTGTTCATAATACATTATGGCTAAAATTTTAATCGTGGAGGATGATTTAAACCTCTATACCCTGTATCAGACCGAGTTTGAGCTTACGGGCCACCAGACCATTCACAACGAAACGGGGGACGGTGTTACCGAAATGGTTAAACAGGAGAAACCTGATATTGTTCTTCTCGATATCATGTTACCTAAGAAAGACGGTCTGACGGTTTTAAGTGAGTTAAAAGCCGATCCCATTACGTCCGTTACCCCGGCCTTAGTGCTCACTAATTTTGGTAACGAGGAGAACATTAAAAAAGCCATAGATGGTGGGGCCGAAGACTTCGTTTTAAAATACAAATCGGTACCTTCCGAAGTAGTCGCTAAAGTGGAGGAAATTTTAAAAAGAAAAGTGACTCCTCCAGTCACGAATTAATTTTATGGGAACAGCCGAAGATTACAAGCGAGTTATTTCCGAAATTATTCAAAAGCAAATGGTCATTTTAGGCCCTGATATCGCCTTGCTTAAGGCCAGGAACGTTGAAGGTTTGTCTGTGGGCAGTGACGGTATTGTCACCAACTTGGAAGGGGAGCCAAGTAACTTACTCCAGAAATTAATTGACGAGTATGTGGCGCTGTCTGGTCTAATTGTTAGAAAGGCCATGGAACCCCTACTTCAAAAATATCCGCAGTTACTGGATGGGATAGCCAAAACGGTTTAATTTTTATGTTTGAGAGAATAATTCTTACTTCTAGCGGGCCGATGATCGGACAAAGTTTTTTGTTTGTAGTTGTTAATTTGTTGGTATTTCTTGCTACTTTGCTTTTAGTGTTAAAGATTGGAAACGGCAAAATTGCGGGGCCGATTCTCATAATTGGTTTTGGGTTTTTAACTTCGGCAGTATTGCCTTTAATTTGGGGTTCGGATGTTTTTTGGTTAGTGCCTCTAATTCAAAGTTTTTGCGGACTGCTTGGGATTTTGTTTTTTATGCAGGTTTTAGGGATTTTTTCTTTATTTTCGCCAAAAAATTAATGACGAATGCTTTTACTGCCTTTGTTTGTACTTAGTCTCCTTGTAATAGCCCTTTTAGTTGGACTTATAATTAAGTCTCGTCATAATTACCAAAAACTGGCCTTCGATTTTAAAAATCGCGAATCGCAAATTAGTCGCAAACTTTATGAAACCGCGGTTTTGGAAGAAGTGGGGCAGAGGATAGGCTATTCTTTAAACGTTGAAAAAATTGCCGAAATTATTACCGGGTCGCTCGCTAACCTGGTTCCTTATTCTACCGCCTCTTACATCACAATTTTGCCTGACAGACTGATCTTTCGGTCAAACCTGCGAGAAGGAGTAGCCGAAAAATTTGTGACTGATGTTAAAAAACGAATGTTGGCTTCGGTAATGGCCCTAACCACCGAAGATTTGTCAAAACGCAATCTTGACGAAGGAACTTCGGGAGTTTTAACTTCGGAAACTAATCAAAATCCGGTGCGATCTTTTTTTAATATTCCACTGGTCATCAATGATAAAATTACCGGTCTTATCAATGTGGCCTCCACGAACGAAGGGCTATATCAAGAGGCCGATATGACAGTGCTTTACAAGATTGCCGAACGTGCCTCAACCGCGGTTTCGAGGCTTGAGTCCGTTCTGGAATCAGAAAAAGGCAAGTTGGCGGTAATGGTCGAAAGTCTGGCCGATGGCTTAATGATGGTCGACTCATCACTGCAACTCCTCGTTACCAATCCGGCTAGTAAGTCTTTGCTTGGTTTGCCAACCGATAAAGAGGCGGTATTTTTTGATGTTCAAGAGGCGCTAGGACATTACGTTGAAATAAGAACTAAGATCGAGGAGTCGTTAAAAAACGGTCAGACGGTTGATGCGGGTGAGTATGCTATTAATGACAAATTTGTGCGGATTTTAGTCTCTCCGGTCAAAAATTCTCAAGGAGTTTTGGGAGTGGTAGTTATTATTAATGATCGGACGCAGGAAAAAACTTTGGAAAGATTACGCGAAGACTTTACGGCGATGATGGTTCACGAACTTAGAACACCACTTAGTGTTATGTTTGGTACTAGCGACCTTCTCATTAAACGTTACAGCCAGCTATCCGTCGAAAAAATGTCCGCCCTGCTTTTTAACATCAAAGATTCCAGTAAATCGATGCTCGAAATTGTTAACGATCTTCTTGATGCCGCCAAGATTGAATCCGGAAAATTCACCGTTAATGTCCTGCCTGGAAATATTAAAGAGTTGTTGACAGGCGAAGCCGCCTATTTTGAAGGGTTAGCAAGAAGTAAAGGCCTAGAACTAATTGTCAGAGCGGCTGACGATCTTCCCGAAGTACTTTTTGACAAGTCAAGAGTAATTCAGATCATAAATAATTTAATTAGTAATGCTCTAAAATTCACCGAAAAGGGATCAATTACCTTGGAAGCTAAGTTATCCCCTGATAAAAATCGGATGCAAGTAGCCGTTAGCGACACGGGGGTGGGGATTCCTAAAGATTCTCAAAGTCGACTTTTCAATAAATTTGAGCAGCTGCGTAATCCGGTTGACCCAAAGAGCAAGGGCACCGGTTTAGGTCTTGTGATTGCTAAAGGAATTGTGGAAGCGCACGGGGGGATGATTTGGCTAGAAAGTCTAGAGGGTAAAGGGACAACATTTTATTTTACGTTGCCGCTGGCATCATGAACCCTTTTATTTTTCGTCGCGAAGACATCCGAGGAATTGTTGGTCAGGATTGGAGTTACCAAGACGCGCAAGATATCGGCGCCGCTTTTGGAACTTTTTTAAAACGTTTTAATTGCTCGTCTTGCTTTGTGGGACGTGATAATCGTTTATCTTCCGAAAAGATTTCCCAAAATGTCATCGCCGGACTTTATTCTAGTGGTATCAAAGTGATTGATTTAGGGTTGGCCACCACCCCGCAAATTTACTGGACCAGGTATTTCTACGGCTTTGGTCTCTTTGGCAGTCTCGAAGTAACGGGATCTCATAATCCGCCGGAATACAACGGTATAAAACCTTGTTTTAAAGACACAACAACTTTAGTTGGCGAAGATATCCAAGAGTTACGTCATATTTTGGAAGAGGGTAAGTTTGCAACCGGGCAGGGCGAATTGCTTCGCCAAAATATTGTTCCTGATTACTTTAACGATTTAATTTTGAGTTTAAAAAAACTTGATTTGCCGCCCAAGAAAAAACTTAAAGTGGTTGTTGATAGTGGTAACGCTGTGGGTGGTTTATTCGCTCCTAAATTTTACCGAGACTTGGGACATACAGTCGTCGACCTCCACAGCCGTCTGGATGGCACCTTTCCAAACCATATGCCGGATCCTGCTGTAGGCTCTAATATGTCGGAACTCGTTACTTGGGTCCGCCAAGAAAAAGCCGATTTAGGAATCGCTTTTGATGGTGACGTCGATCGGATTAACATTGTGGATGAAACCGGTTATGTGGTGTGGGCGGATGGGATTATTTCTTTGCTGGCGCGTTATTTTTTGCGTCAGAAGAAGGGTGAATCCATTCTCTTCAATACTCAATGTTCGCCGGGTTTAGAAGAAGATGTGATTGCGCACGGCGGACGGCCGGTGTGGGTGCCAACCGGGCACGCCACGATTTCTAATTATTTACAGCGTTACAAGGCTAACTTGGCTGGGGAATACAAAGGACATATCTACTTGGCAGATGTTTTTTACGGTTTAGACGACGCTCTCTACGTTGGCGCAAGGATTCTGCAATTGTTGTCAACTCTAGATAAACCATTGTCAAAACTGCTTTCCGATATTCCCAGTTACAAAGCGACCGGGGAAGTGGCCATACCCACAACCGATGAAAAGAAATTTGTGATTGCTAGAGACGTGGCGGAGGATTTTAAAGCCAAATTTTTTGTAATAGACTATGAAGGAGATTTGCGGATTAAATTTGATTCCGGAATGACGGACACTTGGGGAATGGTGCGGAAAAGCGACACCCAACCAAAGCTCGAAGTTTACGCCTGGGCTAAGACGGACGAAAATTTAACTAAAGCCAGGAATATTATGGTCGATGAGATAAATAAATATCTTTAAATTATGTTGACATCAACGAAACATCTTTTAGCCAAATCAAAAGCGGTGTCGGCGTTTAACTGGGGGACTTTAGAAGTCGCCAGAGGGGTTTTTGAGGCCGGGGAGGAGTTGTCTTCCAACTTTATTTTTGAGCTTAATGAGAAGGAATTAGAATTCGTCGGCGTTAAGACGGCTTTCGGGATTGTTAATTCTTGGTCGGGTAAGTCAAATAAGTCTAATTTTTCTTTGCATGTTGACCACTGCCACTCGGCGGAAATTCTTTTGATGGCCGCCGAGGTCGGATTTACGTCCGGGCTTTTAGATACTTCTAAAATGGATCTTTCGGATGCTGTGACCCAGATCAAACTTTTAGTAACACATTTACCAAAAGAATTTTTGTTAGAGGTGGTAGTGTCGTCGCAAGACGATGCTTTACGTTTTGAGGAATTAGGAGCAGATCTTTTAGCTGTAGAAAAGGATAATTTTTGTGATTTAAATTTACTAAGGGCGGTAAATAGTGTTACTAAGCTTCCACTAGTGATGCATGGTGGTTCCAGTCGTAAGGCTTTCGAGATCAAAGAAGCCGTCAAACTAGGGGTGGTTAAAATTAACTTCAACACTTGTTTGAGACTGGCGTGGCGACAAGGTTTAGAAGCCACTTTCAAAGAGAATCCGAAGATGCTAAAGTCATATGAGTTGCTAGAAAAGTCGATTCAGCTTGTCAAAGACGTGGCGAAAGAAAAGATGAGGCTTGTCAAATGAAGTATATAAAATGGTTTAAGGAACTTCGTACAACCGACACTGATATTGCCGGTGGTAAGGGAGCTAATCTTGGGGAGTTGACCAATTCCGGTATCCCGGTTCTGCCAGGTTTCGTGGTGACAGCGAATGCCTATTTTGATTTCATAGAAAAAACTTCCCTAAAACAAAAGATTAAATTAGAACTAAAAGATTTAGATGTCGAAAATTCTAAAAAATTACAGGTGGCTTCGGCCAGAATTAGAAAGGCGATTTTGGCGGCCGAATTGCCGGAAGACATTAAGAAAGAGGTTGTAAAGGCTTACCGAGAACTCTGCGGTAGTCGTGATCAACAAGTAGCCGTTCGCTCTTCCGCTACAGCGGAAGATTTGCCGGAAGCCTCTTTTGCCGGTCAACAAGAAACTTATTTAAACACCTTGGGAGAAAAAGACGTCCTGGCGAATTTACTGAAGTGCTACGCCTCGCTGTTTCACGCCAGAGCCATTTATTACCGCGATACTCAAAAATACGATCATTTTAAAGTGGGCTTGGCTTCTCCGATCCAAATTATGGGTAAGTTTGAAGTGGCGGGAATTATGTTTACAGCTAATCCCATGACCTCCGACGAAAATCAAATTGACATTGAGGCGGCTTACGGCCTAGCGGAGCCGGTCGTTTTGGGAGAATTAACCCCCGATCAGTATTTAGTTCAAAAAGAGCCGCTTAAAATTTTGGAACGGCACATAATCCGTCAAGAATGGCAGAGAGCTTACTCCGGGAAAATGAAAGTTTCTAAAGCTTATCAAAAAAAGCAGAAATTGTCCGACAAACACATTTTAGAATTGGCCAAATTAGGGGTCACTATCAACAAACATTATAAACATCCGCAAGATACGGAGTGGGGTTTAATGGGGGGCAAAGTTTATTTTGTGCAATCGCGTCCGATTACAACTTTGTCAAAAACTTTAGACAACGCCCCCACCGAAATTGATCCTAAGGCAGTCGTCCTCCTAGAAGGGTCTGCCGCTAGCCCCGGAGTGGGGGCCGGCAAGGTCAGGATTATTAAGAGCGCTAAGGAAATTGGTAAGGTTAAAGAGGGCGATGTATTAGTTACTAAAATGACTGACCCCGATTTTGTGCCAGCGATGAAAAAGGCTGTCGCTATAGTCACGGACGAGGGTGGTCGGACTTCTCACGCGGCGATTGTCTCTAGGGAGCTGGGGATTCCGTGTGTCGTCGGAACCGAACTGGCGACCAAGATGCTAAAAACCGGTGAAGATATTACGGTAGACGGTGCCTCCGGCAAAGTTTACGCTGGAATTTACGAGGTTAAATCAACTGCCAAGATTAGTCACTTGGACGATCCTACTAACATCAAAACAGCGACCAAAGTTTATGTCAATTTAGCCGAGCCGGATCAGGCGGATAAAATAGCCTCACGTTACGTTGATGGGATTGGACTATTGCGAGCGGAGTTCATTATTGCCGGAATTGGTACCCACCCTCGGAAGATGATTGAGCTTGGGAAAGGTCGCGAGTTTACCGAAAAGTTAGCCGAGGGCATCGCTGTTTTTGCCAAAGCCTTCGCACCCCGCCCGGTTGTGTATCGAGCGACCGACTTTAAGACAAACGAGTATCGGGGCTTAAAAGGTGGCGAAAAATACGAGCCTATAGAGCCTAACCCCTTAATTGGTTTTAGAGGGGTGAGTCGCTATATAAAAGATGCCGAGGTTTTTGATTTAGAGTTAAAAGCGATAGATAAAGTCCGCAATAAAATGGGTCTAAAAAATTTGCATTTGATGTTGCCGTTTGTGCGAACTAAAAAAGAGTTAGAAGAAGTCAAAAGCATAATTTCGGCTTACGGAATTCATCGAAGTCC
>Ga0172369_10002392_pt1 | contig 25884 bp, 22 predicted proteins | sample LakKiv25m_FD_114539 | JGI IMG/M metagenome (GOLD analysis project Ga0172369, IMG submission 114539) | Freshwater microbial communities from Kabuno Bay, South-Kivu, Congo - kab_022012_11.25m | ecosystem: Environmental > Aquatic > Freshwater > Lake | place: Democratic Republic of the Congo...
TTGAAATAACAGGTGTGAACGGTGAAAGCTCGTTTCTGGATTGCCATTGGGTCCATACCCTGGTGATCGGGAGCGGGGCTGCAGGCTTGAACGCTGCCCTGCAATGCCATCGAAATGGGGTCGAGGATCTTCTGATTTTGACGGAAGGTCTCGCCAGGGGAACTTCGATTAATACGGGCAGCGACAAGCAGACTTATTACAAGCTTTCCATGTGTGGTTCAGAAGCAGATTCGCCACGCTCCATGGCGGAAAGCTATTTGGCAGGCGGCTCGACCCACGGAGATATCGCCCTTGTGGAAGCCTCACTTTCAGCCCGCGCTTTCATCAATCTGGTTAATCTGGGGGTTCCTTTTCCGCGTGATCGCTTTGGTCAATTCGTTGGTTACAAGACTGACCATGACCCCCGTCAACGCGCTACCTCCATCGGTCCTTATACCTCACGTGAGATGTGCCTGAGGTTGATTGACGAGATCAAACGGCTTGAGATCCCGGTTTGGGAGGGGCAGGATGTGATCGAATTGATCACCATTGGGGAAGAGGATGAAAAAAGGGTTGCAGGTGCGCTGTCTGTCGACGACGATGGTCGGATCTCAGCCTATGTTGCCGAAAATGTGATATTTGCTGTCGGCGGTCCGGGCGGGTTATATAAGACCAGCGTCTACCCGGCTGTGCATTTTGGTGCCATCGGTATTGCACTGATGGCAGGTGCCCGGGCTCGAAATTTACCGGAATCCCAGTATGGATTGGCGTCCACCAAATTTCGCTGGAATGTCTCCGGTACGTATATGCAAGTCATCCCTCGTTTCATCAGTCGGGCAGGTGACGGAAGCTCGGATGAGCAGGAGTTTCTGCGACCCTTCTTTTCTTCCGCTGGCGAAATGAATGGAAATGTATTTCTAAAAGGATATCAATGGCCTTTTGATGCCCGCAAAGTGATATCTGGTTCCTCATTGATCGACCTGCTGGTTTACATTGAGACAATGGTCAAAGGCAGAAGGGTCTATCTGGATTTCCGGCAGGATTCGATGGACTATGCTCTCGCGGATCTGCCGGAAGAAGCTCGATCCTACCTTACCCGCTCAAATGCGTTCCAGCCCACACCCTTTGAACGGTTAAAAGGGATGAATCCTGGTGCAATTGATCTGTACTTGGAACATGGAATCGATCTGGAAAATGAACCCCTCGAAGTGGCTGTCTGTGCCCAACATAACAATGGTGGGCTGGCTGGTACCATCTGGTGGGAATCCTCCAATATCAGGCATTTGTTCCCTGTCGGAGAAGTCAATGGCTCACATGGGGTCACACGTCCGGGAGGATCTGCCTTAAACTCAGGCCAGGTGGGTGGCTTCAGGGCGGCAGAATTCATCGCCAATCGATATAGTGGTTGGAGTTTGGATGAAGAAAAAATAGTTCAGGTGGTCCAGAAAAAAATCCACGACAACTTGGTTTGGATTTCCCGCAGCAAGACTGCAGCACATGGCTGGAACCCTGCCCTCAAGGAAATTCGTGAGCGCATGTCGCTCGCTGCCTCGCATATTCGCTCGAACATGGTTTTGCAGGAAAGCCTTGCCCGGGCATCCCAACAGGTCCGGGATATTTTTGAGAACGGATGTCAATATTCCGGTGACCGTGATCTGAAACATGCTTTTCGCCTTCGCCAGCTTTGTTTCTCTCAATTCATGTACCTCAAAGCCATCATCTTCGGTCTGGAGCATAATATTGGCAGCCGGGGCTCATCGATCGTTCTTGATCCGGCCGGTCAGCAGGTCCATCCTCTCCTGGATGAGCATTGGAAGATCCTGCCTGAGAATACCGAATTCCGGGGCAAGATATTGGAGACCGAAGGAGTGCCAGGAGGAGAGATTTGCAATGAATGGATGAATTGCTCCCCGATTCCGGAAACAGATGCCTGGTTCGAAACAGCTTGGGCAGATTTCAGGGAACGGAAGATCTATAAGGATTAATATCTTCAAATTCTTTGGGTCTTTTGGGATGCCGCCAGTCCTTGACATGGCGGCATCCTTTTATCTCTGAAGTTGTTGGATGCAATGCCACCTCTCCTATTCAATATTAGGGTATACACCCCAAAAATAAAGACAAATGTCATTTGAAAATATGATATTCGTCAATCAACTAAAAACCTGATAATATGTGATAATGACAAATATAATTTGACAATATCACATATTCATTACTGCTTACCTTTATGAAAAGATCATGATGAATAAACAAACCGGGCGAAAACCTATTGCTTCTGTACAGCGTGCTTTGGATATCCTGAATTTATTTGATGGGGCTCATGCAGAACTTGGGAACTCTGATATTGCACGAATGCTTGATATGGATCCGGGAACAGTGGCGGGTCTTATCTATACCCTTAAGATCAATAACTACCTTGATCAAAACCCGGAAAATCGTAAATATCGCCTTGGATTAAAACTTGCAGAACGGGCGTCCGTTCTCCTGGACCAGATCGATCTGCGGAAGATCGCCTCCCCGATCCTGGAAGACTTATTGGAATGGAGTGGGGAAAGTGTAAACCTTGCCATTCTGGATCACCAGGAAGTGGTTTATATCGAACGGTTGATCGGGAATCATTCTCTTGGGATCCGTTCCGAGTTGGGAATGCGGGCTCCTCTGCATAGTACCGCATTGGGCAAAGCCATCCTGGCGAATCTTCAAAAAAATGACCTCAAAACAATCCTGCAGGATTATGAATTTATACCAGTCACCCCTAGAACGATTGTCGATCGAAAAGATTTTCTTTCTGAGCTTGAAAATGTAAAGCGTGACGGCTATGCGATCGATGAACAGGAGAACGAGCTGGGAGGCAGATGTATCGCAGCACCGGTTATGGACCATACCGGCAAGTCCATTGCAGCCATAAGCATCTCATCCCCCATCCAACGCTTTCCTGTTGAAAAAATTCCTGAGTATGGCATGCGAATTAAGTCAGCAGCATTCGAGCTGTCCCGAAATATTGGCTTTATCCCAAGAAGTGAAAAAGGAGGAGAAAAAAAAGAGTAATTGCCAGCAAGTCTACATCAAATCAAATTCAATTAGATAGAGGAGAATAAGATGAAACGTAATATCTGGATCGTTCTTTCTGCGTTATTGGTTGTCAGCATGCTGCTGACCTCCTGTGCCCCCGCAGAAACCGCAACCGAAGCGCCTGTCGTGACAGAAGCTCCGGTGGTAGATACACCTACCGAAGTTGTGCCACCTGTTGAAGTACTCCCCATCAAGATCGGAACATCCCTTCCATTAACTGGTGAGTTCTCGATCACTGGTACCAAACACCGTGATGGCTATCAATTGTGCGTGGACCTGATCAACGCTGCAGGTGGTTTGCTTGGTCGCCCGGTTGAATTGGTCGTCTCTGACAACCAGTCCGATGTGGACACCACTCTTGCTCAATTCGAGCGCTTTATTAATGTGGACAAGGTCGACTTGATCTTCGGCACCTTCTCCAGCAAGCTGACCTTCCCTGCTTCAGCCATTACTGAACAGGCTGGTTATCTGCATCCCATCCCTTCAGCTGCAGCTTTGCGTGTTTATGAGCGTGGATTTCAGAACCTGGTTTACTTCCAACCAAATGCGGCTGAGTATATTGGCGCATCACCGGTCATGATGCTCAAGGATTTGGTTCCTGCTGATCAGCAGCCAAAAACTGTTGCCCTGGCCTGGGCAGATGATTTCTATGCAAATGCACTCATCACTGGGTTGCTTGGTGAGGATGTTACCTTCCAGAATAATGATGGAACGGATAAAACCGTTAGCCTGGCCCCAGGTGAACTTTCAAAACTCGGAGCCGAAGTAGTATTCAAGCAACAATGGCCGGAAGGCTTTACCGACTGGACTACCCTTGCAGCAGCTCTCAAAGCTGCCAATGCAGATTTTCTCTTTGCCCCGGTTACATCAGCAGATGAAGCGATTCAACTTGTTCGTGCTCTCAAAACCGTTGGGTACAAACCAAAGGGACTCTTCATGAGCCAGGGTGCCCAGGCTGAGTTTGGCGAAGCGCTTGGAGCAGATGCCAATGGTATTGTTATTCAAGCTTCCTGGCATCCTCTGGCGAACTTCTCGGGTGTTCTGAACGGAGAAGAATTCACCAACCAGATGTTCCTGGATGCATTCAAAGCCCAATATGGCATGGATGCAGGTGAAGATGAAGCCATTCCGTTCGCACTCTGCCAGGGGATTGAACAGGCTGTACGTGCCGCCGGTACGACCGATAATGCCACCATCCATGATTGGCTGGCTGCCCGTACTGCAGAAGATCCTGTCACAACCATCCTTGGTGATTTCTACTGGGATGAGCGTGGATTGCCAATTAACAAATCATTCATCATGACCCAATGGCAGGACGGAAAACTTGAATTCGTTTATCCGACCGATGCATTCCCTGGTGTCAAACCCTTGATCTACCCCATGCCCTGACATTAAGTAATAAAATAGCCGTGTCAGTGAAAACTGACACGGCTGATTTTCGAAACCTCATTTTTATCATTAGTACCCAATAACCTGTTCTTAAGATAGGTAAATAATTATGGCATTATTGGAAATAGATCATCTGACCAGGAGTTTTGGAGGCATTCAAGCTGTCCAGGATTGTACTTTTCAAGTTGAGCAGGGAACGATCACCAGCTTGATTGGCCCCAATGGGGCTGGTAAAACGACCGTATTCAACCTGGTGACAGGTTTGTTATCCATAGATTCTGGTGAGATTATTTTTGATGGGAAAAAACTAAATCATCTTCAGCCTCATCAGATCACCCGCATGGGGATCAGTCGAACTTTTCAGATAACTCGCGATCTCCAGGAATTGACCGTTCTGGAAAATATGATCGTTCAATCCCAGGTGAAAGGTTTCTGGGATATGTTCGGGATCGGTATGCTCAAAGAAGAAGAAGAACGAGCCATGGAGTTGCTAAAATTTGTGGGGATAGATCACCTTGCCAAAGAGAGATCCAAAAACTTGTCTTATGGTCAGAAAAAATTACTTGAATTTGCATCTGTTTTGATGCCTGAACCGAAACTGATCATGTTGGATGAGCCCGCCGGGGGGGTTAATCCTACTCTGCTGGAAAACATCATCGACCGTATCTTGCAGCTCAATAGCAAGGGGATCACCTTCCTGATCGTGGAACACAACATGGAACTGGTCATGAAGATCAGCGATCCTGTTGTTTGTATGGCTTATGGGACCGTTCTTGCTGAAGGCTGTCCAAATGATATCCAAAATAACCCGCAGGTTATGGAAGCCTACTTGGGAGAAGGTTGATGGGCACTTTGATCATAGATAATATCGTTGCCGGCTATGGCAGCGGACCTGATATCTTGCGGGGATTGTCCCTGACCGTCGAATCCTGTAAAACCTATTGCATCATAGGTCCAAATGGGGCAGGCAAATCCACTTTAATTAAAGCCATCGCCGGTTTGCTGAAACCTCGGGCAGGTAAGATCGAATTTAAAGGCGAGCTCATCAATGGATTGCGCGCAGATCAGGTCCTTCAGCGTGGCATCTGTTATGTTCCATCAGATCGCAGCCTGTTTCCAGACATGACGGTAAAGGAAAATTTACGCATGGGGGGCTATATCCTGAGGAATTCAAAACTGGTGGAAAGTCGGATTGAAGAGATTTTCTGCTTGTTTCCGGTTCTGAGAGAAAAAAGTTCTCAAATGGGGAAGACCTTGTCAGGTGGGCAGCAACAACTGGCATCCATCGCTCGAGCCATGATGCTAAAACCGGAATTGCTGATGTTGGATGAGCCATCCCTGGGCTTGGCGCCTAAAGTTGTCCAACAAATTTTTTCAACCATCAACAGTCTACGGCAACAGGGATTAACGATCCTACTTGTGGAACAGAACGCCCGAAAAGGGTTGGAGAATGCAGATCAAGGTGTTGTCCTGGACCTCGGAACGATCAGTTTTGAACGTCCTGCGGTCGAAGTTTTGCTGGATGCTCGGATCCAGGAATTATATCTGGGCAAGAGGACAAGACCTCTCCAGGTGGAGGCACGCAAATGACACAAATGATCCAAATACTTATCCTGGGGTTGGCTTTAGGCGGTGTCTATGCATTGATGTCCTCCGGAATGACCCTGGTTTTCGGAGTGATGAAGATCGTTAACCTGGCGCATGCTGCCTTCATCATTCTGGCGGCATATATCTCGTTCTGGTTATTCAAGAACATAAGTATCGACCCGATCCTGTCCATCTTTATCACCATGCCAGTCATGTTCCTGATCGGGGTCCTGTACTACCGGCTATTATTTGCCTCCCGGGCCGATAATCCTCATTTTACGGATATCACTGTATTGGTTACATTTGCATCAGCATTGGTAATAGAAGGATTGCTCAGCTACTTCTTTACGGGGATATACCGTTCGACGAATCCGGACTATGCCACAAAACCATTTTTGATTGGACCTTTTTTTGTCCCTCAAAGCCAGGTATTTGCTACAGCGATCTCAATTTTGGTCATCATTATGCTCTGGTTATTCCTTAAGCATACACGGGTTGGGAATTCCATCCGGGCGACCATGCAAAACCGCAATGCTGCCCAGGTGGTTGGGGTGAATGTAGCCTGGGTATCCATGGTGTCATTCGGTATCGGATTGGCTCTGGCTGGTGCTGCCGGTTCGCTGCTTAGCTTTATTTTTACCTTCTTCCCTTCCAAACATGTCGCCTGGATCGGTATGCTCATGTCCTTGGTGGTCCTGGGTGGAATGGGTAGCCTGATGGGGGCAATGCTCAGTTCCTTCTTGCTGGCAGTGATCGCCTCTTATGTAAGTTTTTATTTGGGACCATCCTGGGCACCCATCACATTCTACCTGGCTTTGTTCCTGATCCTTTTGTTCAGGCCACAGGGGTTGCTGGGAAAAAAGGTGGAAAGTTAAATGGCTGAAATAACTGATTCTACGAAGAATTCCAAACCTTTGACCAAGGGATCGAAGCTGAAAAATAAGGTGATCCTGGCTTTGATGATCATCTTGATTTTGTTCCCGATCCTTCAAGTGACACGGGATGGCTACAACTACTGGCTTCACATGCTGTTGTATGTTTTTTTGTATGCCATCATGGCAACCAGTTGGAACTTGATCGGTGGTTTTGCAGGATATATTTCGCTTGGGCATAATGTTTTTTTTGGGATCGGAGCCTACCTGTCCGGGATGGTATTTGTTTACCTTCAGATCTCGCCCTTCCTTACAGCGCCTTTGGCGGGTATCCTGACGATGGTCGGTGGTCTTCTGTTCGGTCTGATCGCCCTGCGGACGCGCGGATCCACATTTATCATCTCAACCATCGCACTTGTCCTGCTGGTAAACGAGTTATTGGACAAATGGAAATTTTCGGGGGGGACGAACGGATTGCCTATGTCCATGATCAAAATGGATGGGCAATTTGCCAAGATACCCTACTATTATTATCTGCTCGTGATCATGATCCTGGCACTCCTTACTAGTTATTACATCCGCCATTCAAAATTCGGTCTGGGCTTACGAGCCATTTCCCAGGACGAAGACAAAGCCGAAGTGGCTGGAATACCCACCCGGCAATACAAGATCCTGGCATTTGGAATAAGCGGTTTATTTATTGGAATGGCAGGAGCGATCTGGGGTAGTTACCTGACTTACCTGCGCCCGTCGATTTTTCTGCCGGTAAATATCGGCACAACCATTGTCCTGATGGCAATTCTGGGGGGTAAAGGCACCGTAAGTGGTCCTGCAATTGGTGCAGCCATCATGATCGCAGTGAATGAATTTGTGGTTGCCAAACTGGGAGCTACCGAATTGAACATTGTTGTGACAGGTTTGATCCTGATATTTGTCTTGCTTTACTTTCCGGATGGTATTGTGGGTACACTGAAGGCGAAAGATCGCCTGCCTTCTTTCTTGGATTGGGGATGATGGTAATTAGATCAACCGGAACTGGGTATTAATAGAAAGAACAGGAGAATTCGATGGCTATAGCGAAGGACAAGGTTGCAATAATTACAGGTTCGGGAAGGGGTATCGGGCGTGGAATTGCCATCCAGTTGGCATCCTCCGGCTGGAATATTGTCATTAACGATATAGGCAACCCGGATCCTCCCACCGAGACATTGGCACTTGTCCAGGCTGCTGGTTCGCGAGGCCTGGTTGTGATAGGGGATGTTACTGTTCCTGCTGATCGCGAACGATTGGTTAAGGAAACCCTGGATGGATTTGGGCGCATTGACCTGCTGGTCAATAATGCCGGGATCGGTCCTCGCCAGCGACTGGATATTCTGGAAACCACAGAAGAAAGTATGAACGAAGTGATCAGGGTCAACCTGGTCGGCCCATTTTTTCTGACCCAGCTTGTTGCCCGCAAGATGATCGACCTGGTCGAACAAAATGTGATCGATCACCCCAGGATCGTGAACATCGGCTCCATTAGTGCCTATACCAGCAGTACCAGTCGGCCTGAATATTGCATTTCCAAAGCCGGCGTGTCAATGTCCACATTGTTATTTGCCGACCGTCTGGCCAGGCATGGGATTAATGTATATGAGATCCGTCCCGGGATCATTGAAACACCCCTTACGGCCGGTGTAAAAGATAAGTATGATAAGTTGATCGCTGAAGGCATAACACCCATTCAGCGTTGGGGACAACCGGAAGATATCGGAAAAGCGATTGTGGCTATTGCAGAAGGGTATTTGCCCTTTTCAACTGGTCAGGTCATTGATGTGGATGGCGGTTTTCATATTCAACGTTTGTAGAATTTATTTTTGACATCGAAGGAATCGAAAATGAAAAAAGTTGTCACATTTGGTGAGATCATGCTGCGTCTTTCCCCACCGGGAGCCCAGCGGTTTGGCCAGGCGCGCTCCTTTGACGTGGTGTATGGGGGTGGGGAATCAAATGTTGCTGTCACCCTTGCGAATTTTGGGCTTGAAACAGAATTTGTGACCCGGATTCCATCCCATGAAATTGGAGAAGCATGTCTGCAATTCTTGCGTCAGTACAACGTTGGCACAAGCAAAATTTTACGCGGGGGAGATCGATTGGGAATTTATTTTCTGGAAACGGGTGCTGTCATGCGCCCCAGCCAGGTGATCTATGACCGCGCCAATTCATCGCTTGCGACGATCCAGCCGGATATGCTGGACTGGGATGAGATCTTTAAGGATGCCGATTGGTTCCACTGGACTGGAATTACGCCTGCCATCTCTGCCAATGCTGCAGCAGCATGTTTGCAGGCCGTAAAAGTTGCCCGTGCCAGAGGTGTGACAATTTCTTGTGATCTGAATTTCCGCGCCAAGTTATGGAAGTGGGGCAGGGAAGCGGGTGAGGTCATGGAGGAATTGGTCAGTTATTGTGATGTTGCCATTGGAAATGAAGAAGATGCCGAAAAAGTGTTTGGTATCAAGGCTCCTGCTGCTAATGTGACCGGTGGAAATGTCTCGGGCGATCAATACCCAATTGTCTGTGAAGAATTACATAAGAAATTTCCATCGCTAAGAACCATAGCGATCACGTTGCGCGGTTCAATTTCTGCCAGTCAGAATACCTGGAGCGCGATCCTTTGGCAAACCGGAAAATTATTTTTCGGTCCCACCTACGATCTAACCCATATTGTCGACCGGGTAGGAGGTGGGGATAGTTTCATGGGTGGTTTGATATATGGTCTGCTCACTTACCCGGGAGATGAGCAAAACGCGCTGAATTTTGCCATCGCAGCATCAGCCCTTAAACACACCATCATTGGCGATTTCAACCTGGTGACGGTTTCAGAAGTGAATAAGATCATGTGTGGCGAACTTTCGGGTCGCGTCAACCGATAAAGGATCGAATTTCGAGATTGTTGTAGTTTATATTAGTTTTCTGTAAATTATATAGGTCAATTTTCAAAGGAAGGTGCGATGGCGAAATATAGTCGTATTAGGGTTATCAATACCATGATCGAAACCGGGCTGGTTCCGGTCTTCTATCATGCGGATGTCGAAGTTGCCACCAGCATTGTGAGTGCCCTGGTGGCAGCTGGGGTGCGTTGTATTGAGTTTGTCAATCGCGGCGACCAGGCCCACCTGGTTTTTACAGAGTTGATCCGTCGTTTTGGTGGCAAGGATAATGTCATCCTGGGTGCAGGTTCTGTTGTTGACCCTGTTACTGCCGGTCAATATATACAATTGGGTGCAAATTTTATCGTCGGCCCGCTCCTCAATCCGGATGTCGCCAGGATCTGCAATCGGAGAAAGGTGGCTTACTCTCCCGGCTGTGGGACTGCCAGCGAAATTTCAGCTGCTGAGGAATTGGGTGTGGAGATTGTGAAGATCTTTCCAGGCTCAGAGGTTGGCGGTCCTGGTTTTGTCAAATCCATCCGCGGTCCAATGCCCTGGACCTATCTTATGCCTACTGGTGGAGTTGCGCCAACTGAAGAGAGTTTACGCGGCTGGTTTGAAGCCGGTGTCGTTTGTGTTGGAATGGGCAGCAACCTGGTGCGCAAGGATATGGTGGCAAAAGGCGATTTCAATGGCATTGGCGCGATAGCAGCCGAATCCCTGGCGATTATTCGTAAGGTAAGTCCGAAACGCCCGTTGTTCTATTAGGAAATCATCGAAGAATGTCAAATACATACACACGCATTGCTCGTTTAAAGGACGCCAGTTCCTTTAAAGAATATATTCAGAGTCTGGGAATTGATCTCCCTTTTGATGAAGTCTTGTTATCAGGGGATCTTTCGCCTTTGGCCCGACCCTACAAATTGAAGAGTGGTCGCACGATCGGTAATCGTTTTTGTACCCATCCCATGGAAGGTTGGGATGGCACCCAGGATGGTTTGCCAACCGATTTCACGATCAAGCGCTGGAAGAACTTCGGACGCAGCGGTGCTAAGTTGATCTGGGGTGGCGAGGCTGTCGCGGTACGCCATGATGGGCGTGCCAACCCCAATCAGCTGATGATCCGGAACCATACTCTAAATGGGCTCGAAACCCTGCGCCAGGAATTGGTGAATGTCCATCGCCAGAATTTCGGTAGTCTGGATGATCTGGTGGTGGGTCTGCAATTGACACATTCAGGCCGTTTTTCCCGCCCCAATATCAAGACCAAAATTGAGCCCAGGATCCTCTATCACCATCCTTTGCTGGATAAGATGTTCTCTGTGGATCCCAACCTGCCTGTCCTGACCGATATGGAGATCGAAGACCTGATCGCCGAATATGTGCGCGCGGCCAGGGATGCGAGTAAATTGGGTTTTGATTTTGTAGATATCAAGCATTGCCACGGTTACCTGGGTCATGAGTTCTTAAGCTCCTATTCCCGTCCCGGTAAATATGGCGGTAGTTTTGAGAACCGCACCCGTTTTATCAGGGAGATTGTCGCTGGGATTCGCAGTGCAGCCCCCGGATTGGAGATCGGTGTGCGCGTCAGTGCTTTTGATTTTCTACCCTTCCGGGCAGGCGAGGATGGCGTCGGACACCCGCTGGAATACCGTGATGACAACGGGCAATATCCCTACGCATTTGGAGGCGATCCGGACAACCCGCTCAAGATCAAGAGTGATGATTTGTTCAGTTTTATCTCCTTGTTAAGATCCCTGGATATTGAACTTGTCAATTTATCATGTGGCAGCCCCTATTACAACCCGCATATCATGCGTCCGGCTTTTTTCCCGCCTTCCGATGGCTACCAGCCTCCGGAAGATCCCCTTGTGGGTGTTGCCCGCCAGGTTAATTTTGCAGCACGGGTGAAAGCTCAATTCCCGGATATGGCGCTGGTAGGCACAGGTTACAGTTATCTGCAGGAATGGTTGCCAAATGTCGGCCAGTTTATGGTTGCCAACAAGCGCATCGATTTTGTCGGTCTGGGTCGTATGGTTCTTTCATATCCCGAAATGCCGGCTGATGTCCTGGCAGGCAATCCACTGGCTCGCAAAAAAATCTGCCGGACCTTCAGTGATTGCACCACTGCCCCCCGCAAAGGTTTGATCTCAGGCTGTTATCCCCTGGATGAGTTTTACAAAGGGCTGCCTGAAGCTGATCAATTGAAATTCATAAAAGCTCAATTATAGGCAGGTATCCCTTGGAAGTTGTGACCTTTAAGAAAGCCGTATCTCTCCTGGAAGACGGTGATACTTTGATGATCGGTGGTTCAGGTGGGGGTCATGCCGTCCCTGAAAAACTGATTGTGGCATTGAAAGAACGTTATCTGGCAGAGGGCAATCCCCGCAATATCACGCTATTACACCCGGTCGGTCTGGGTGATATGGATACCCAGGGGGTAAGTCACCTGGCCTACCCCGCTCTCCTCAAACGGATCGTAACCGGAGCCCTGGTCAATACCCCCGCCATCCAAAAAATGGCTCAGGAAGATACGGTGGAAGCATATACCCTGCCCCAGGGGGTGCTCTCTCAATTGACTCGTGAGATGGCTGCCGGTCGTCCCGGGTTGATCTCCCATGTTGGTTTGCACACATTTGTCGATCCCCGATTGGGAGGCGGTCGTCAAAGTGCTTCAGCAACCGAAGATCTGGTCGAAGTCATCGAGTTGGCCGGCCGTGAATGGCTATTCTATAGATCCTTCAAGGTGGATGTGACATTTTTGCGTGGTACGACTGCCGATGAAGATGGCAACATCACCATGGAACGGGAAGCGATCTTTGGGGAGATGCTTTCCATGGCCCAGGCCACCCACAATGCTGGTGGAATTGTCATCGTGCAGGTTGCACGAATCGCTCAAAGAGGCAGCCTGAACGCCAAAGATATCAAGATCCCGGGGATGCTGGTTGACCTGGTGGTGATAGATCCCAATCAAAAGCAAAGCTATACCACAGCTTATAACCCCGCATTTTCCGGAGAATTACGAGTGCCTCTCGATGAAATTCTACCCTTGCCCTTTGACCCGCGCAAGATAATAGCAAGACGGGCTGCAATGGAATTATTCCCGCATGCGATCTGCAACTTGGGTGCAGGCATCTCCACCGGGATCGCCAATATTGCTGCCGAAGAAGGTTTCCTGGACCAGATCGTGTTGACGAATGAGCAGGGTCTGATCGGCGGAGCTCCTGCTTCAGGCGTGGATGCCGGTGCAGCCATGAATTACAACGCCATTGTGGATCAGCCCTATCAATTTGATTTTTACGATGGTGGAGGTCTGGACCTGGCTTTTCTCTCTTTTGCCGAAGTGGATGGGGCTGGCAATGTAAATGTCAGCCGCTTTGGTGACAGGGTTATCGGTATCGGTGGATTTCAGAACATCGCTCAGAATGCCAGGAAAATGATCTTCAGCGGCACTTTTACAGCTGGTGGAGTCAAGATGTCCTGGTCGGATGGGAAGACCAGCATCCTTCAAGAAGGAAAATTTAATAAATTCGTATCCCAACTCCAACAGATCTCCTACAGTGGGCCGTATGCCTCAGAATTGGGACAAAAGGTGCTCTACATAACCGAGCGCGCTGTCTTCCAGGCAGGACCGGGAGGGTTGGAATTGATCGAGATTGCCCCTGGTGTTGATCTGCAAAAAGACATTCTCGCCAGGATGGATTTCCAGCCCAAAATCTCACCTGCCCTCAGAGAAATGGATGCACGTATCTTCCTGCCTGAAAAGATGGGCTATGCAGCAGATTTGCTCAAAAAACCTCGCCTGAATATTCCGGTCCGTCTACAAAAGCGGAGTAGAAATGAAACCTATGAATGAAAATGGATCTTCACAAGAGATCATCGAATCCGGAGCTATTAAAGTTGAACGGCCTCGGGAAGGTGTCGTCCTCCTCACAATCTGCTCTCAGCCGCTTGGGGTATTGAGGTTTGCCGTCAAACGTGCCTTGCAGGTTGCTCTTGCAGAGCTGGAAACAGATCGGACCGTCCATTGTTTGGTGCTGACAGGCGTGGAGAAGGCGTTTTCAGTGGGGTCGGATATTAACGACTTCAGTACCACCATCGGCTGGTTGTTGGAGAATGACTATGTCGAGGCTGGTCTGAATTCCGCCATTGAAAATTCGCGCTTGCCGGTGATCGCGGCTGTCAACGGTTTCGCTCTCGGTGGGGGGGCAGTCCTGACCCTGGCTTGCGATATCCGCATGGCAGCCAGCTCGGCCAAATTCGGCTTTCCTGAGGTTAAGGTGGGTGCGTTTGCATCCGGCAGTGGAACCCAACGCCTGCCGCGCTTGGTGGGTCGGGGTCGTGCCCTGGACTTGTTATTAAGCGGGCGTATCATAGATGCCAACGAAGCATTGCGCATAGGTATGATAGAATATGTTTATCCGTATGAAGAATTGCTCGATCAAGCCCTGGGTTTGGCGGAGGTCATTGCCTCCAACGCTGCCACTGCTGTGAGTGCCAGCAAATACTGTGTCACAGTGGGTCTGAAGGATGGCTTTGAAGCGGGTCTGGCTGCCGAAAGGGAGATGCGGGTTAGAACTGGCCGCGGCCCGGATGCGATCGAAGGGCGAAAGGCATTCCTGGAAAAACGAAAACCAGACTTCAGAGAGTAGCAGCTAATGAGAAAGGTCAATTATTTACTCTCAGGCGAAGTTTGTTCGGGGATTTTGATGGGTGATCAGGTCTTCCCTGTTCTAACCGGTCGATCGGTGCTTCCCGTTTCGCAAGTGCAGTTGCTCGCGCCTGTGACCAGACCGGGCAAGATCATCGCTGTCGGGTCAAATTATCCGCCTGTGGTAAGAAAAGATACCTGGGCACCACCTCCTTTCCCAATCCTTTTCCATAAATCCTCCACTTCGCTGACCGGTCATGGTTCGGCCATCATTTTACCCCGGATCAGTCAGCGGGTGCTCTACGAAGGTGAACTGGCTGTCGTGATCAGAACCAGGGCTAAGAATGTATCGATCGATCAGGCTTTGCATTATGTAGCCGGATACACGATCGCTAACGATGTCGGTGCATCCGATATCGAATCCCGCACTTCGCAATGGGATTCAGGGAAGATGTTCGATACTTTCTGTCCATTGGGACCAGCACTGGTCACTATTGATGAGATCCGGGACCCGGATTCATTGTCCATCCGGACAACGCTCAACGGGCAGGTTGTTCAGGATGCCAGTACCAGCGAAATGATATTCAACGTACCTTTTCTGATCAGCTATATCTCTCAATTGACTTCGTTGGAACCCGGCGATCTGATCCTGACCGGCTCCCCGAAACGTGCCGGGACTTCTCCGGACCCTAGAACCCCCCTCGCCCCGGGTGACACCATCCGGATCGAAATTGAAAACTTGGGGGTTCTTTCAAATCCGGTGATTGAGGAAGGACTTGAAAATGAATAGAACCAGATCCATGGCTTTTGTTACTCAACCTGGAAAAATAGAGATCCTGGAAACACCTGTCCCTGCCCTGGGAGAATTCGATGTTTTAATAAAGGTCAAAGCGTGCACAATTTGTGGTTCAGATCTGCATATCTTTAAAGGGAAGCATCCTTTCGTGACATTGCCAATTCCTGTCGGGCACGAGATCGCAGGCGAGGTCACAGACATCGGTCACAGGGTAAGCAAGGTGCGCCCGGGTGATCGGGTGACGGTTGAACCGGTCATTATTTGTGGCCATTGTTATTATTGCCGGCAGGGGGATTATCACCTGTGTTCCAATATCAGCTTCCAATACCGCCAGGGACAGGGTGGTTTGACCACGGATTTCATTGCTCCTGAGCAGTGGGTCCATGTGCTGCCGCAAAATTTGCCCTATGATTTGGGTCCATTGATCGAACCCCTGGCAGTTGCTGTTCATGCTGTCGGATTGGCCAACCTGAAGATAGGTGATACCGTATCGATCGCCGGGGCAGGTGCCATCGGATTGTTTATCCTGCAGGTTTTGCGCGCCACGGGAGCTGGAAAGATCTTTATATCCGATATTCGTGATTTTCGCCTTGATCTTGCCCTGGAATTGGGTGCCACTGAAGGGATCAATACCAGGGCAGCGGATCCGGTCGCTCGAATTTTGCAGCAGACAGGTGGGAGGGGTGTTAATAAATCATTCGAAGCGGTTGGGCTCGGATCCACCCTGGAACAATGCCTGCGGTCCCTCCAGAAGGGAGGGCAGACCATCCTGGTGGGTTTGTTTGAAGCGGATAGTGTATCTATACCTTCCAATCTTTTTGTGCAAAAAGAGATAACATTGACCGGTTCACAAGGGTACCATTGGGATTTTCAGCGCGCCATTGAATTGGTCAGGGTTGGAAAGATGCAGCTTGAAAAGATGGTCACCCACCAATTCAAACTCGAGCAGACCCAGGCCGGATTCGATACCTTGGTCGATGAAGGACAACGGTCGGTTAAAGTAGTCATATTGATGGATTGACGCTTAATGAACTTGACGGGGGTGATTTCCAATGTATGATAAACTCTGAAAGTCGTCAATGCGATGAACATCCTGGCACTCATCGGTTCGAAGGTGGGATCTGGATTTTGCCTACACTTCGAAACGGTTTCCTTGTTGGTTCGCCCCCTGCGCATACCTGGGGCAGACTGGTTTTCGTTTGTCCGGGATCTGCCAGTATTCCCGTTTGGATGAAATGGTTTTGGACATTCTCCTCGTTCCCGTCTTGGTGAGACCTCTTCCTTCCCATGAATGGATGGGATGGATGTGAAAGGAAATTTTGATATGAAGAAAGCAGATTTCGGAATGATGGGATTGGGTGTCATGGGACACATGCTTGCACTCAATATGGAGCGCAATGGCATTCGAGTGGCCGGGTATGACCTGGATCCTGCCAGGGTTCATTCCTTCGCCACAGATTATCCCGGCAAGGACCTGGTTGCTTGTGCCTCACTGGATGAATTCCTGGCATCATTGGAAAAACCGCGCCGCATTATGATGATGGTCCCGGCCGGAAAACCGGTGGATGGTGCCATTTCCAGCCTGATCGACATCCTGAAGCCGGGAGACCTTCTCATCGATGGTGGCAACTCTTTCTTTCTGGACACAGAACGCCGTTCAAAAGACCTGGAAGCCAGGGGCATCATTTACATCGGTGCGGGTGTCAGCGGAGGTGAACAGGGTGCTTTGATGGGACCATCGATCATGCCGGGTGGTCAACCCGAAGCCTGGGAGCTGGTCAAGCCTGTTTTTGAATCCATCTCTGCCCGGGTGGATGGCGAACCATGCGTGACCTTCATGGGGCCGCGCGGTGCAGGCCATTTTGTCAAGATGGTTCACAATGGGATCGAATATGGGGATATGCAGCTCATTGCGGAAGCGTATGATCTCCTGCATCGCGGTCTGGGATTGGATAATTCTCAACTGCATGAGGTCTTCACGGATTGGAACAATGGAGACCTCGAGTCATACTTGATCGAGATCACTGCGGATATCTTTACCAAAAATGATCCAGAAACGGGTCAGGCCGTGGTCGATCTGATCCTGGATGAAGCTCAACAGAAAGGTACTGGTAAATGGACTTCACAGAATGCTCTCGATCTGGGTGCCCCAACCCAGACCATCAATGCTGCCGTGGAGAGCCGCATCATTTCCGCTTATAGAGCAGAGCGGGTGGCAGCCTCAAAGGTGTTGGTCGGACCGAACCCTAAGATCGGTACCGATCCAGACACGGTCATCACCTGGATGCGGGATGCTTTATTTGCTGCCAAGATCTGTTCCTATGCCCAGGGGTTTGGGCTGATGAACCTGGCGGATAAGGAATACGATTATCACCTGGATTATGCCGGGATCGCCCGAATCTGGCGCGGCGGCTGCATCATCCGTGCCCGTTTCCTGAATGATATCAGTCGCGCATTCAAGGGCACTCCCGATCTGGTAAATTTGATGTTGGATCCGGAATTTGCTCAAGCCATGAACACCCGCCAGGCCTCGTTGCGAAAGGTGGTCGCCCTGGCTGCTGAAAGCGGTATTCCAGCTCTGGCTTTCAGTTCAGCGCTTGCTTATTTCGATGCTTACCGCAGCTTGCGCTTGCCTGCCAACCTGACCCAGGCCCAGCGTGACTATTTTGGCGCTCACACCTATCGCCGCATCGACCGTGAGGGCGTCTTCCACACGGAATGGACATCTTCTTAATAATTCCATTTTTCTGGACTTGATCGAGCTGTCGCCCGGGCTTTTACACTTTGCGATTTTGTGAGCGTCCCGATAAGGTTTAAGTATATTGGTTAAAAAAAAAGACCCGGTTTGTTAGCCGGGTCTTTGCTTGCCTGGTTTTAACCATCACCAAATGCTTCCTTGTAATCCGCGATCGTGGCATTGATCACCTCAAAGGCATGTGCTGCGCCATAAACATGGTCAAGTACAACACGTGACTTCTCTTCCGCAACCATCTTGTAGGTGGTGAAATAATGTGACAGGCGTTCGATCAGGATCGGTGGCAGGTCGGTCACATCTTCCACTTTGTGCCAGAAAAAATCGTTGCACAGGATTGCAATGATCTTGTCATCGGCTTCATCATCGTCGATCATCTTGATGCCGCCCACCACCCTTGCAGTTAGGATGATCTCGGACTTGGTGATCGAGCGTTCGCTGATGATGCAGATATCCAGTGGATCTTCATCACCCCGCTTTGAATGAGGCGAAAGTTGATGAAATCGCTCCCCGCACAGGGTTTGTGGGATAAAACCATACAGGGCGGGAGGTTGTGAGGAGGTGCGTTGGGGACGGTCCACTCGCAGATAGCCGCTCTGTTTATCGATCTCGTATTTCACCAGATCAAAGGGGGTGATCTCTATATAGGCATTCAAAATATGCGGGGGTTCCGGTCCGGTCTCAATGCCATGCCATGGGTGTGGTCGCCATAGATTGAAGGATTTATGCATTTTTCATTTCCTGATGATATTTTTAGTAAAAATGGAATTGAGGTTGGTCCTGGCGGATCTGGCGCCATCGGATCGATCAGATGGTACAGTGAAAATCATCAAAAAGCTGATCTCATTATAGAACCTTTTCAAGTATTCTGCCAATTTCCAGAAGAATGCATACCAATCTTGTGAGATCCACGTAAAAGTATGGATCAAATTTTCTTTGGGCTCGGACGTGATCAAAACGGTTTCACGACCAATGGATATAGCGAACCCTCCAAAGAACTTTACGGGAATACCTGGATTATTATCGTTTTATATGAGAAATTCAACCAGGCTTCCTTTCCAATCCAAAATCAATTATAGTTGAGATAATAATTATCTGAATTATGAGAACGAAAAGGAGAACCCATGCCTCTAAGAACTGGAATCCCTGCCCCTGAATTTACCCTGCCGGATGAAACCGGGACCATCCGCAAGCTGTCAGATTTTCACGGACAAGCGGTGGTTTTGTATTTCTACCCGAAGGACGATACCCCCGGTTGTACGACCGAAGCTTGTAATTTCCGTGATGATTACAGCGCTTATACCGAGGCTGGTGTCGTCATCCTGGGTGTCAGCCCGGATGGATCGAGATCCCACGGCAAGTTCATTGAAAAATACACCCTTCCGTTCCCACTGCTGGCGGATGAAGGTCACAAGGTCTGCGATCTGTATGGCGTCTGGGGACCCAAGAAGTTCATGGGGCGCGAATACGAAGGTGTTCTGCGCACCACCTTCCTGATCGATAAAGATGGGAAGATCGCCAGGGTTTTCGAGAACGTTAAACCGGCCGTCCACAGTACCGAAGTGCTGGCAGCAATTAAGAATCTAACCGAACATTAACTCCCTCAAGAATAGTCCTGGACCCTGTTGAATCGTGGAAATATACACGAATTTCATACATTTTTTATCCCGGCAATAACTGATATTTGTGTGACCAAGGAGTGCGAACATCACCTCAAGACGGAAATGGCATCCAGCCCCATAAATCTTTTACTCCCCCCAAAATAAAACCACCGCAAGGTGGTTTTATTAACGATCTGCCGGTTGGCAATCATTATGGAAGCCGTTGATTCCGTAAGTGTTCCCGGTTTCTTGTACGCCTGAGACCACACTTAATGTCCTCCCATGATTGGAGGTCCGCCATTGACTGCCAATTTGGCAAAAGAATTAGCCTACCTCAAAAATTCGCCTGGAACACCTGGCCTATAACCATCGGGTCAGATCATGATTCCAGCCTTTCCAGGGTTGTCCAGTTCAGGGATAACATTCGTTCTCCATTCATGATCCTTATTTCGTTGCTATTGAACTCGGTCCTGGAATAGGGGTTCTCATAACGTTGATATTTGTTCAACGCTATTTCGCGTTGATCAACGCTCAAGGGCTGGTCCCATCCGAATCGGATCACTCCGTGATCGGGAGATTGATACCGGATATCCATACCGTTGAAGATGATTTCTGCGGTGGAGATCCTTTCTACGAATTCAGCAAATTCACCATTCCCTGTCTTGCTTCCCATCTGGCACACCCAGGTATTCTGTTTCCCATCAACGATGATCTCCCGCCCCAGGTCTTCAGGATCTTTTCGGAAGAATTGTTGAGATTCGCTTTCTTCACCTTTAGATTTGATTTTATTGTTCCAAAAGTAAGGGTTCTGGGACCGCAGAGCCAGGTATCCCTCTCCTTTGCGGGCGAAGATCCATCCATTACGTTCCACCAATTCATCAAACTTGTCCTTTGGCAGCCAGGCATGTGTGAAAAAATGCTTTACAGGCACATACAGAGCCGGAATTTTCTCTATATTATAGATAATGATCGCCACATTCTTGTATTGGGCAGCCCGCGGCAGCAACCCGTTACCTGCCCAATAGTTCGGTGTCACTCCTTCGATCTTCGCCGGGTGGGTTGTGAAACAGACCGCATCCGCACCCAGGGTGGCTTGCCAGATGTGCTGTTGGTCTCCGCCATAACCTTTGCGGTAGTCCTGTGCCGTTGAAAGCATGGTATCAGGTGTTTTATAGGTGTAAATATTAACTTCTTCGCGCGTATTGCGGCAGATATCTCGTTCAAAAACCCGCGCCAGAATTGGCAGCCCGCCAACTGCGCCGATCACTTTGAGCAAGCCGCGAAAGGGTTTGAAATCACTAAGGAACGAATTCTCCCACCAGTTGCAGGTATCGAACATCCGCAGGGTGTTTACGATCGTCCTCGGATGGAGATAGGCTTCCAGGGTCAGGTAGTGCATGCCATCTTCAAAATTGTCTGGTTTCAGACCCCATTTTTCCATTTCAACGAGCTTGATACCCATCCGTTGTCGGTTCTCAAGTGAGGGTTGATTTGCGATCTGTTCGATTACCCCGGGCACCCGATACCCGCTCAAAGCCAGGGCAATTGCAGACATGTTGTCAAAACCGGAGAAGATCCCCATCCCGAACAGTAATTTGAACGTATCCGTCGTCCCTTCGTTGGAAGCCCACTTTTTTGTATTCTCGTAAGCCCGTCCATGGGTGCTGCCGAACACGCCTTTGAAAGAATTAAGAGCCATGTCGAGCAGCAGCAGGTCGATCACCATCTCTGCCTTGCAACGGATCTCCTCATCTTGGGCAAAATCGTACAGTGCCAAAAGGGCGGTCAGGTCTTCATCATAGTAGACGTGTGAGAGCCATTCGCTGAATCCGGTGTGAAAGCGCAGGTCCAGCCAGCGCAGGATCCTGGGGCGGTTCAGTTCGATCTTTTCCTGGCCCGTTTCTTTGGAGTTGGAGAAGGTCTCGTCCGGGTAAAGTTGACCTGCCAGGTAAGCTGCCGAGCTGTAGAGGATGTAGTGATTTTCCGTCCAGGTGCAGAGTGAATCGATGCCTGCTTCATCCGGAAAGTATTTGAAGTTGAGAATTGTTTTCTTTATGCGTTCATATAATATGTCCGGCAGCAAATGGGTGGGGAGCAGCTGGTTTTCTTCTCTCGCACCTCGTTCCCTGCTCAATAACAACCTCAGGAATCCGTGTAACACAAAATCCGAGCAATCCCGCCTCGCATCAATGAAATCCAGCGCTACCTGGAAGATGCCTGGATGGGGTATCCCGCCAGCCGCCAGCCGGGCCAGTTCGTGCCAGGCTGGCTTGGTGTTGGCTGGGGCTGGATTCTTGAGGATGTGCTCCAAAAATGCCAGGCGGCGGGAGTCATAGTCTGGCAGAAAAGGCTTTTCAGAGAATGGATCCAACGTTGGCTCGCTTGGATGGCTTTCTGGGGCGGGGCCAGTTGCCTTGATCTGGTAGTCAGGCTGGGTATGAACGGTCATTTTTATCCCAGGAGGGTTTTCGTGAGTTGGGCTTTTTCGGCTTCTTCCACAGGCTCGTTGGCGCGCTGTCTGGCAAGCAGGGTATTCAGGCGTTTATGAAGGTCCGGGGTTAGAGGAAACTTGACTGCGAAGATTAAGGCGAATGCCAGCAGAATGATGGGCAGGAGCATGAACACCATCCGTAGAACAAGCAGGAAGGTCTCTCCCTGGGGTTGCTCGATCAGTTTGGTGACGCCATCGATGCTACTCTCAACCGGGCGGACATATCCCGCCCAGCCGATGATAAGCGAGACAGCGAATATCGCCAGGGCGGAGCTGAACTTGCGGATGAATGTGACCAGGGCGGAGTAGATCGCCTCACGACGTTCCCCGCTCCGCAACTCATCCACATCCGGAATATCGGGAAAAATGGCATAGATCATCACAACGATGCCGCCCGTCCCCAATCCGACGATCGCAGCGAAAACATACACCCAAAAGGATGCATTATCCGGGGCAAGCAGGAAGCTGAACACCATGGCGGCAGCCCAGATCGCCAGGCCGATGATGTAGCCGCGCACTTTGCTGGTGCGTTTGCTGAGGGCAACATAAAATGGCAGTGAGACCACCTGTGCCACGAGCAGCGCTCCATTGACAAAACTGACCTCACTGCTCCGTTGCAGGTAGTATTTAACAAAATAAGCCACAATGGTGCTGACCGTGTCCATGGCTACGAAGGCGAACAAGTACATGGCCAGCGTGTAAACAAAGGTGCGATTCTTAAAGGGTTCAATAAAAGCCACCTTCCAATTGAAAGCAGAAGGAGACTTTTGGAATTCAGGGCGTTCCTTCACGGCGGAGACCGTGGCGATGAACGGCAGTGCAAAGAACGCGCCCATTGCCAGTCCCATCACGATGTAGCCGGTATGAATGTCTGGGAAAGCTTTGACGATCTCAAGCGGGACCAGGGCTGCCACGATCGACGCCACCGTGGAGAAGAAGATGCGCACAGAACTGAGTGATGATCGTTCGTTGTAATCAAGTGTGATCTCGGAGTGCAGGGCGTTATAATTGAGCATCACAATGCTGACCACGGTCGAGAAGAACAGGTAGCTCAGCACAACCGAAAAGAAGCGGGTGGTTTCGGAAGCCATATTAAATGGATAGAAAAGCAGGAAAAATGAAAGGAAGATCAGTGGGATGCCTGCCAGAAGGTAGGGGCGTCGGCGTCCGAGTTTCGTGCGCGTCCTGTCTGCCAGGATACCTTCAAATGGATCTGTGATGCTGTCATAGATCTTGCTGATCAGGATTACTGTCCCCGCCAGCGCCGGGGCAATGCGCACGACATCGGTCAGGAAGATGAGATAATAAAAACTGATGATAACGCCTGCCCCGCCTCCATAAATGTCACCCAGCCCGTAACCGATCTTGGTCCACCAACTTAACTTCTCGCTTTTAGATTCCATGGATTCTCCTTTGTCGAAAGCTGAAAATGATGTCTTGCCCGAAGCACCCGGTTCAATTGTCAGTGGTTAGCCTTGTGATGAATTCCTTTTGACCCGTCGCAGCCGAACGGTAGATCGCATCCACAGCAGCCAGTACTGGCAGGCTGCTCGCAGCCGGGGTCAGGAACGGTTTTCCATCCAGCACCCAATTCGAAAATCCGGACAGGCTGCGTTGTAAAGCATGAACACCAAACCCGGGTAGGCGTTCTTTGTGAACTTTAACTCCAGGAAATCTCACATTTGGCATGGGCATGTTGCAATAGATGGCTGTCCCAAGCTCGCCGTAAGCCTCGATCGTCACAGCTTGTTCCTTTGCTGCTGCCATCGAAGAGGTTATGCTTACCAGGCTGGAGCGGGTCTCCACGATCCCATGTGCCAGCGTGTCAACTTCCACATCAAAACCATGGGAGGCTGTATACCCCATCGCCGAAACGGGCGGCTCGCCCAATGCCCACAGAGCCACATCCAAAAAGTGACTGCCCTGGGTGATCAGGGTTCCACCTCCTGCTTGAGCGATTGTCTTGTGCCATTGGGCTGCCTCAAAATACTGCTGTGTGCGATGCCAGGGGACATTGATGCGGATCGAATGGATCCTCCCCAGGTCACCTTTCTGGATCGCCCGCGCCATGGCGTGGCAACCGCTGTCATAGCGGTATTGGTAGTTCACGCCAACTTTCACGCCTCGCTGCTGGATGATCCCGACAAGCTCTTCTCCTTCCGGCAGCGTCCGTGCCAGCGGCTTTTCCACCAGAACAGCCTTGTCTGCCTCGATGGCATCCAGGATCATCTGATAATGCAGGAAATGCGGAACAGCCAGATAGACCGCCTCAATATCTGCCTGCTTCAATAGTTCTGTAGGGTCGGTGAACACCTGCGGAATGCCATGTCGCTTTGCAAATTTCCGTGCCCGTTTTTCATTGACATCACAACAGGCACATAGCCTCACCTGTGGCACCAATCGTGAGACCAGTGCCGTAAATCCTGCAATGTCCCCGCAACCAACCACGCCGAGTCTGAGTTTCTTCATTCCGTCACCCATTCCAGCCCGCGTTGCAACACTCGCTGATAATTCTGATTGTTCATGCTTCCCGAGGTATGTCCGGGTACGCAATAACAGACTTTCCCTGTGCCATACCCGTGCGTCCAAACAACAGGGACATCCTTTTCTTCATGGCTGGCGGTGAAGTGGACTCTTATCTTGTCGCTCAGTGCATGCAGATAAAGTTCATCCCTCACGCTAAATTTTGGAATGTCCCTGAATATTTCACTTTCCTGGTTCTTTAGTTCGATCCGTCCAACCTTCCCATGCCCGATGAACCGTCCGCCAAGGATCTCAAAATAAGGCAAGGATCCCTTAAAAGATGCCGTTGCAGAATGGATGGCGAGAACACCTCCTCCGTTTTTCACATATTCATCCAGCCTGGTGAGGAATTTCTGTGAGATCTCCTTATGATGAAAATGCAGGACCATGCCTGAATATTTATTTACATCATTCGGGAGCTGTTCCAATGAATGGATCTGGACGAATGAAAATCCATCCATTCGTTTTAAGAACCGCTGCAACGTTATTCGTCCCCATAGAGGTGGGTGAAATATGCCGTCACTGACAAGCAGGATCTTTTTCATTTTCTCCTTTGCAGGTTCAAATCATTTATTCTATACGATTGCCAATCAGGTGCCCGCTACGGATGTGATGTGCTCCTGCCGGCAGGCGTGGACGGGCTGCCAGGTGCGATGCCTCTGTGGGGGTCCAGGTCTTGGTGATGCGAAGCGCCATGTCTCATCCATTCTACATGATTTTTATGGCTCGAATAGAGCCTTTTGTTAGCTCTATGATCGATTAAATAAAGTAAACCGTCAAGAGTCTTTCCGTCTGCTTGTCAGGGAATTCATCCTGGTTGACCTGGACGCATTTGCCGAATTTGAAAACAACCCGCAAATGCGCCAGCCTGGGACAACGATGTTGTTGTTCGTCTGGGAGGGGGAAGTTGTGGGGGAAGTGGTGGTAGGAGCCCGAACAGCTAGTCTTCGAACTTGATCCAGGGAGTCTCAAACCTCCGATGGCTGGGAGCGGTGGACTTGCCGATCTCCCACCGTTTGCCCAGGCTGGGAACATTCATCTCCTGGTTGAGGGTGGCATTCAAATTGCAGACCCGGTTGGTGTCGCTGAAGGTGCCGAAAGTTCTGCTGCTTGTACTGCGACAGGCTCAGGGAGGGTGGGGGAGATCGTCCTGTTTGTCATAAGTAGACACTTGAATTATTGTGCTTTTGTAGAATCTTCGAATGAAGTATCTCTGTTAATCGACACGTCCCCCGGCGGTTCAAGTTCGTTCATTGAAA
>Ga0172369_10002398_pt1 | contig 25849 bp, 26 predicted proteins | sample LakKiv25m_FD_114539 | JGI IMG/M metagenome (GOLD analysis project Ga0172369, IMG submission 114539) | Freshwater microbial communities from Kabuno Bay, South-Kivu, Congo - kab_022012_11.25m | ecosystem: Environmental > Aquatic > Freshwater > Lake | place: Democratic Republic of the Congo...
GGCAGGGCGGATGCAGGGGATCTACAAGTGCGAAAGGCCGGTCGACCTGGCCAGGTTGAAGCCGCCCCGGCTGGATCTGCTCGACGCCTCCCGATATTTTCCGCTCTATCCCATCGAGGCGACTCGGGGCTGCACCCATGCCTGCGTCTTCTGTTCAACGAGATATGTGCACGGCTTGGGATTCCGGACCCGGCCCGTTGATCACGTCATTGCCGACCTCGATCGGGCCGGCAACAGGCTCATCGGCTTTCTGGACGACAACCTGGCGGCCAACGAGGCATTCGCGAAGGAGCTGTTCACGGCCATGATCCCCTATGGAAAAAAGTTCTTCATGCAGTCCCATGTGCTCCTTGCGGAAAACGAGGAACTGCTCTCCCTGGCCGCGAAGGCTGGCTGTCTCGGCGTCTTCGTGGGGGTCGAGTCCGTGTCGGCGGCGGCTCTTTCCGAGGCGAATAAAGGATTCAACAAGGTCGAGCGCCTCAAGGAGAATATCGCAAGGTTCCATGATCGCGGCATTCTGGTGGACGGGGGGATCATCTTCGGGTTCGATACCGACACGCCGGATGTGTTCGACCGGACCATCGAGGCCCTGAAAAAGGTGAAGATCGACAGCGTCGCCGTCAACATCCTCATCCCCTATCCGGGGACCGAGTTCTATCGGAAATTCGAAAGGGAAGGCCGGATCATCTGCACCGACTACTCGAAGTACACGGGCGGCACGGTGATCGTGAGGCCGAAGAACATGACCGTCGAGGAGCTTCAGGCGGGTTACAACCGGTTCACGAAGGATTATTACCGGATGATGGAGATCGTCTATCGGGCCTTCAAGCAGCCGAACGCCGTGGCCACGATCACCAGGCTCATCGCCAATGTGGGGCACAGGGTGAATTGTGCATAGAGAAATTGGCACTCATAGGAGATCCCATGAGGCATATTCTGCAAATTATCGGCACTATTCATTGATTTTTGCCGCTAATTTGAAATCGATCTCAAATACCCCGTCCTTCTCCTGCACTGGGGTGGTCTCTCGTAGCGGTCCCCCTGGGACCAGACACCTTTCCCCTGGGTCTTGGCATCCTGCCGCGTGGAGAAAGGGGGTGCGATAGGGTTCATTCAAATACTTTCCAAAGGCCTCTGCCATACTGGCGGCGATCATCTCCTGGTTCACATTCCGCTCCGCTATCCTGAGGATGGCGACTATCCTTCGGTAGCGGTCGATATCGAGGATCTCAACCTTGGCGGATCTCTGGCTGACCAGAGAGGAAGTGCCTTTCATTGAAATGGTGCCTTTCAGCGATTGCTGAAAGGGGTAGTCTTAAGTATCAACAGACATCCTTGGTTATTGGATCGGGCATTCTCTTTCTCCTCGGCCAAATCTGATCTGGTGTCGGCGTATCAACATCTCTTGGATAGGTGAATCCTGCAAGCTCACTTCTTTCAAAAGACAATCCATAGGCTACAGAGAGTCGCCGCATCCAGCGCGTCTCGGAGCCATTCAAATCAAGGTCTCGCGGTACTGGAAGTCCAACTATAGCTGGTGTGATCTCATTTCTGAAAAGTTGGCCATTAAAAGGTTTCATCACAGCCGTTTTATAGGGATGTTCGCAGTGTCCGCCACCACCAAAAATCAGTTTTATTTCACATAGCTGATCTTTGACGTATAGTTTTTTCTTTGTGTGGGCAAGAGTGGCTTGCGTGCCCATCCTCAATCGCTCGGCTATCCAATCTCGCGCCATTGTCAATTCTAGATCCCTATCCCCCTGTTCTTTTTTCTCACGCCACCTTTCCAAAGATGACCAGTCCGCACTACCGGATATGCTGGCAGCCTTCTGTTCGATATGGCTTGATCCTAGGGGAAACACACCTCCGTGAAGATAGGTCAGGTGCTCGCTTTGATCTTCGTTGCGCCGGATGAAGATAAAGACGCTCTGGTCAACAGTGCCTGCGCCGGCGTCGGAAAACAGATAAATCCCTGGGCTGGAGACGCGGGACCGGACAAATCCTTGAACATTGGCGCTCACCTCGGGATAGATGAAACAAGCTGTGTCCAAACTGTTACCTGCGAAGTCTTTGCTATTCTTCCTTAACGATTCAAGTTCCGATAGGGGGAGTGGTGGATGCCCGGCAAGCGGGTCGGCTAGATTCCATGCCTCGCAAAGGACCTTGTGAAAAAGTGCATTCACCTCAGGCCTTTCGGCATCGGCTACAGGAACGGCAAGATTGATCGCCATGTAATCATCGGGAAGCTTGCCGAAGGTTGGTAATCGTCGGCGCACGTCCGCTCGAACCATCCCAAAGGCACCGGCCAAGAAGTAGACAGCACAGGCTTCCACAAGCGCCGTTAATTGACACCGATCCTTCGATCCGCCATTTCCGCAGTAAGGGATAAGGGCCGGGTCGTCCCACTCCTGGAGTGCGGTTTTCACCAATGCGTGTTTTAGGTGGTAGAGTCCATTTTCAGGATAATGGGATCGGCAGTTGCTCACATGCCCGATGACTCCGTCTTTGAGCACCAAAGTGCTGGGGATCAGGAAAGGAAACTCCAGATCCTGCGCGTCACGAGGAATATGGACCCATGCCTTGTCAATCATGACATCCCGGCAGATGCACTTGCAGTAAGACGTCCCGAAGTCAAAACCGATTTGAATGAAGTAGGGCTGGCGTTCCGCTGGCGCTACGGGACGAATTCCGGATCTTTCATGGGGGGGTGCTTTTTCTTCACGAAGAGATGGAACCGGTTTTGAAGCGGTTTGTTGCTTGTCCGGACCAAAGAGCTTTTCCTTAATATTCTTAACAAATATTGAGAACATGCCCATTTGGAGATACCCCTTTCCTGAATTTACGACTCAGTAACGTGGAATATTCCCGCCCCCACTTCGGCCTTTACAAGGTCAACTTGTGCCTTCATCTTCAGTTCGCTGAGTCGTTTCTCTTTATTCTCAATAGCCGTTTTTAGCCTGCCTTCCGTGAGACGGATCACCCGGGGATCGCGTCCGGCTTCCCGTAATGTTCGAAGTCGTTGTTCATCCTGTCCAATACGCTTGTCGAAGAATCCCTTAACCCTCTGGATTTTTATTTGCAGAACCGTTTCATTTTCCGCCTCGAAGTCCGTTACCTTATCCGAAAAGCGGCTGCTCAGATCATCGTTCAGAAATGTGTGTGCCTGGAGCAATGTCTGTCTATCGCATTCTACATAGTCCCAGTCTCGGCTTTTGCGGAGGAGGCATTGGATGATGGCTTCAGACTCATCGGGTGAATAATTCTTTCTATTTGACAATGATCGTATCCCATAGGCAAGCGTTTCCCGGTTCGAGAGTCCTTTCAGAAGCCACCTTTCGATGCGATAGCAGTAATCCCCCGGCGGCAATTCGGGATGCGCGATTCGGACAGCAGACACATCAAAGAATCCATGCGCTCTATCTTGATTGGTTTTTGTGATCCAACGGATCAGCGGAGAAATGTGATTTACAAAGTGGACACCCCTTTTCTGGCTGACCGAAAGACGTTGGAGCACTTCTCGCCGAAAACTGATGTTGAACTCCTTTTGCCTAAAAGGTCTTGCACTTATGGTCCGGTCGTCTCGGATAAAGCTGGTCAAAGAGGACTGCGCCTCATTGTTTAGTTGAATTTGGAGGCATCCTTCGGTAGGTGTATTATGATTGACGACGCATCCACGGAATTCCCTTTCGAAGAAATCCATCAGGTAATCTTCCAACTCTTCCGCTTGCAGATAGCGCCCCTTTTCACGGTCCTCTTCAATTTTTTGCTGAACATAATCCGAAAGGGCAATAAGGGCGTCTCCCTTCTCCTCTAGTGCTTGGATACTCAACAATCGTCCTTCGATGACCTTTTCGGATTGATCCATCAAAGTGGCTTCCTGCTCAGGGGTCAGATCCCTACTGAGAAGCTCGACCGTAAGACGTTGGACCTCTTTACCAATCACGGCCTCCAGATCGCCCAGGCTGTTAGCAAACCGTTCAAGTTTCGCATGTAGCCGGATATAGAGGCGTTCCTCGATAGTGTCCTTTACCTTGAAATTAACGATGGAGAGGTGTTTCGCTTGCTGACCAACGCGATCGATACGGCCGATCCGCTGTTCGATTCGCATGGGATTCCAAGGCAGATCGTAATTGGCCATTACCCTACAAAATTGAAGATCGATACCTTCACTGCCGACCTCAGAGGAGAGGAGGACTCTTGGTCCACGGACATCTTTAAAACGTTCTATTTCCACCCAGCGTTGTTCATTTGGGATCCCGCCATGGATTACGGTTGTAGAAATACCATCCGCCTTAAGGCGGCGCATGAGGTAGGCAAGTGTTGGGCGGTAATAGGCAAAGATGACTACCTTTTCATCAGGTAGGATCTCGATGAGCATCCGGTGCAGCTCTTTATATTTGCTGTCATTCAACTCGAAGTCATAGGACAATAGCCGGGCGACGTCCGATTCGCTCAGATCCTCTCCGGGATCATCATCGAAAAGATCGTCAAGAACTTCCCCACCCATTGCCTCACCGAAGAGATCTCCGGGGTCACCGAACCGGCCGTCCCGAACCTCCTGGGCCAACACCGGTAGGCAGCTTGCAGCCCGAAGCTGTAAACCGATAGACTGAAAGACGTAGAAGGGGCGACTGTCCAGCTGGCACTTGCGCCGGACGATCTGAAGGATTGTCTGGTAGAGTTCCATTTCCTCGGTGGAATACACAACCGAAAGGACTACGGGGTCACGTAAAGGTCGGTTTTCCTTCACTTGGACCCGCCGTGTACGATTAACATAGCCGCCAAGTAGGTTCAGCTTCTCTGCAATGTCTTGGCATTTCGCAAGCTGGGCCTTGTCGAGACTTTCTACATGCTCAATCAGTTCGAGGAATTGCTTAAAAAGAGGCGATTTACTGATGAACTGGCTTTCACTCATGCCAGTGACCGCCGACTCCAGCAAAGAAGCATCCACTGGCGTCCGGGCCAGCGCGTTGCTCGCCTGTACTGCAGGGCGATTGGCTAGAAGTAGCTCCTCGAACAATCCCTGCGATTCAAAAAAGCTCTCATCAATCAAGCGCAAAAGGCTGTGCAGATCCGTGTTGCTGTTGTTGACGGGTGTTGCTGATACACAGAGTACTGCACCGGCATTGGCCGCAAGCCCTTTGCCGAGATGAAAAGTTGTCGTTGCCGGGTTCCGCATATAATGCGCTTCATCGAAAATCACCATATCGAAGGGATCATAACCCAAAGACCAATGGTGGAGTTCACGAAGGAGTCTGGTTTTAGGAGCGCTTGCCGGTTCGGCTTCCGGCGGCTCTTCCAGAAACCTTAATTCGGCCTTCGGAGGGCGCAGCCCAGTATAGGTGGCAATTAGAACAAATGCATGTCCCGGTCCAATTTTTTTCAGCTCTGAGAGCTCTTGTTCCAGATCTGCAAATCCGATCACACGAGCGTCGAAAAGAAACTTGCTCCTGAGTTCATCGCGCCACTTGTCAGCTAGGATCTTGGGACAAACCACCAACAAACGCTGAGCCTGACGTCTGGCCTGCAATTCCAGCCAGATTAGAGCTGACTCGATTGTCTTTCCCAAACCTACTTCGTCGGCGATGATCAGCCGCTCCGTTGGTGAGTCGATGAACTTGAGGACCGGTTTAAACTGGTAAGGGTAGAAATCGATCTGAGCCGCCTCCATCGAATAGATCACTTCGTGGAGTGTGCCCTTGAGTTTTTCGAAGGTAACCAGCCGCTGTAGATCGCGTACTTTTCCGAAATGTCCAGCACGTAAACGATCCTCTATCGAACCTTCAATGTGATCCGGTCTCCTTTCCAGACACGCCAGCGGCCGGTAACTACTACCGCCGCCAGGATAAGCAAGCTGCAACATCAAAAAGGACCCAGCCTTGCTCCACCGGCCCGTATATTGTCCTGGTTGCCCGGGATTATTTTTGTCGATCAACCAGTCGCCGGAGGAAAAGGGGATGTCGCCGTTGGATGGGCTATCGTTCATGCTATGTCTCCAATCAGTTTCCCGACAACGTCTTTCCCCAGATCGCGTCTGAGCCTCTCGCCGTCGAAGAGCTCCAGAAACATCATGCCGCAGTGGTGGTCGAAGGATGGCGAAAGGGCTTCCCCCTGGGAGAAATGCCCATCCACATCCCCTTCGCTACCGATCTTGGGATAGATGAGCAAACTGTGCTGAGCCCCAAACTGGACATTGTAGGCGTGCATCTGCTGGAGATCGCCGTCGCCCGGCTTCCCGTCACTGGGGATCTTCCATTTCGTGTCCATGACCACCATTTCGCCAGCGGCGGCGGCGCCGATCTGGGCGATGATGTCGGGGCGGATGGACTTCTGCATGCCTTCCGCCGTCCAAAAGGGGCGACGTACCTGGGCCGAGAATGCAACCTTGGGCGGTGCCTGCTTTGCCTCCTCCCGTTTCAGTTGGGCATATACAAAGCGCTCGAATAGGGTATTCATGTCAAAGAGGATTGCCAAAACATTTTCCTTGCCACCGCAGACATCCGGGCAATAGTTCAGCAGGATCAGGCGGGCGAGCTGCAACGCCCGGCGATAGCGCTCTGTGTTCCGGGTGAACGGCAGCTTCTCGAAGGTCCCATCAGTGACGGCAATATCTCTGATGCCCTCAGAAAGATGGTTGAGCCCTGAGGCACAGCCCACCAAGTGAGCATTGGGCGACACCCGAATAAGCACCTCCAGGGCGGCGCGCAGGATCTGATTGAAGGGATTGTCCCGGTCATAGAGGACATGGGCCGTGAAGAAGCGCTCTTTATGGACAAGGTTTCTGGCGATCTGCTCCTGAAAGAGGATTCGACCTTTCAGGGCATAGAGATTCCCGCAGGTTTGGCGATATTTCCGAACAAGTCCGTGATGCACCAGTTCATCGACCTCTGCCAAAAAGGATTCAAAGAAGATATCAAGCAAGGAAGCGCTGCGTAACCGCAGATGGGCATCAGACATGCTTTCCACCCGGATGAAGCCGGCCTGACGGAGCATATCGATCAGCGCCTTCTGCCATTTGTCCTTTGCCTTTGCCACCCCAGGGTCCTTGTCCGCTTTGGGCAGGACCTCAATGGTCAGGTTGCCGACCTGAATGACGCCCACATAGCTTCGAAAATGAATACGGTTCAAGCCGACGGCAAAAAAACGATTGCCGTGACGCTCGTTGTAACTCACCAGTGCGCGGAAGTGGGAATCCTTAAAACCCCCTTCCTTCACGGAGAGCGAGGTATGTTCAAAGACCTGGATTCTATTTCCCATAGACGGATTGGAAATCCTCCAGTGTCAAAGTCATGGGATCCGCCAAGGCATATACCCGACGCTCTTCGTAATCGTCCATGCCCCAATCCCCCGGCGCCCAGTGGATGGCTTCGTCCTTTCTCGTGACAAACACCTTTCCCAGGACCATGCCGATCTTTCCCGGATCGCCGTAGAAGTATTCCGTCAGCAAGGGCAGAACCTTGGTCTTGAAGATAAGACGCAGTTCCCCAAGGGGGGTGTCCTTCTTTTCAATTCCCATGAAGTAGGAATGACCGATGCAGTGATCCTTGTCCAAGAGTTTCTCAATCCGTCCGTTGATGGTTATGAGAAGCTTCTTTAAATCGACCTCGAAAGCTGATGGTTGCTGGATAAGGTCTGGTTGGGGATCGACAGCCACAAAGGTGAAGCGCCGCCGGAGGGCCGTGTCGAGGGCCTCGACGCTACGATCGGCCGTGTTCATGGCGCCGATGATGTAGAGGTTGTCGGGGACGACGAATTCCTCCCGGGAATAGGGCAGCCGCGCCTTGAGTTCATTAACCCTGCCTTTGCGCTTGTCCTCTTCGATCAGGGCAATCAATTCGCCGAAGATGCTGGCCACGTTACCGCGGTTGATCTCGTCGATCAGCAGAGCGTAGTTGTGGCTTGGGTCATTGAGGGCCATGGTGACCATGTTCCTGAAGATGCCGGGCTTAATTTGGTAGGCAAGTGCAGAGGCGTCCTCCTCGGACATGAGAGGTTTGATCCCCTCGATGAAGTCCTCATAGCAGTAGGATTGATGGAACGTCACATAGTCGTAGCGCTTAATATCCTTTTTGACAGGTATGAAATTCCTATACATCTTCATCTTTTCAGCAAGCTCTGGCAGCTGCTCGTCAACCATGGCTTGGTCTACGGACCAGGTGGCATTTTCATCCTTCCAGAAAATCTGCGGTTCATCCCGCTTCTCGAATTTGACGTTAGGGCAGTCGAGTTTGGTATGGCGCTGCAACCAGGCCCAGATGGTGTTCTTGGGAGTCCGGTTTGCAGAGAGAAGGTTTTTCGCTTGCAATAGGGGGTGAGCGAAGATCGCTGATACCTTGGCTGCCTTCAAGTCATAGAGGACAGTTGTGATTACCTGTAGCCAAGTCATCTCCGAGACAAGATCCTGGGCGTATTGTTCACGAGTGATCGTTTGGCTTTCCGTGAAAAGTCCCATATATCTTTTCTGGAGAGTATAGGTCTTACCAGTCCCCGGAGGGCCATACAGGATCGTATTAAGCGCCGGGAGGAGATTCACATCTGTAGAAGTAATTTCTTCGATGCCGATAAGTTTTTTGAGCTTTTCAACATAGTCGGGATATTTTGTGATGTCTGTAAGCGTCTTCTGAACAATTGGGCCGCCATCCTCGCTCCATTCTCCTGTCTTAATCCATTTTACAGTTCTCAGATTGCGATAAGTGGCCCGGCTGGCGTCGTGGGCATATTCACCCGTGACGCTTCCATATCCTATGTATTGTTTCGTACCTTTCTTGGCGATGACGATGTCTCCGGGCTTGAGTACGCGGGAAAATTCCCAGGCGGCACGTGCATCATTGGTTGGCCTGTGCTTAAGATTCAGTGCTTCTTTGAGTGCCTTCTCAATGGCGTCTTTGTTTTCGTAGGTTCGTAAGTCGGTGAGCTCATTCGCGCCGTACACCATGATGCCCTTTTCGAGACATTCACTCCAAAACGCGGCGTTCTGGCCAGGTGCGTAGACCCAATAGTGCACTTTATTCCTCCCTAAAATAAGATTATGAATGCCGTTGAAATGGTCTTCGGAGATTTTAAAATTTGTTCCCCGTGTTCCTGCTGGAAAATCTGAGAATCCCGGCAGGTCATCAATCTCCTCCTTGAGTACAGGTGTACTCCAAAGATTTCTGTCAATGCGTATTGTGACCCCTTCATGATCAACATTTTCATTGGGATTAGCCCAGTAGGCGTCTTCTCTTAAATCTTTGGGAATTATTTTGACTTCAGACGTAGCGGTAGCGAGGGCATAACACCCTCGATTTTCACCTGTTACCCAGATGACGATCTTGTCTCCTGCTTTTATTAACTGCTTATGCTGGTTCACCGTCCACGAGCTGAGTGCCCCATCTCGCAAAGACCCCACAACGTCATAGTCTGTGGGATTTCCCTGGAAGAGCCAGTATCCCACTCCAGGGGCTTGCCCAGTGCCGTTTGCTAACTGCTTCTTCCATGGCTTTCCTTCCTCTTCGCCAATGAGATACTGGTTCAAGGCGTCGGCCCTGTAGAAGTTCTCAAATGGCGGGTACCAATCAATGAGCTGCTTTTGGGCATCCAGCACGGCTTTGTATCGTTTTGAAATATCTACGGGCAGTTTGACGTCGAATAATTTCAGGCTATCGGCAGTCTTGTTGTTGAGGATGGGAAATCGCTCCTTGTCGACACGGTTCAGATAGATAGTTGCCAAGCCACTCCCAAAATGCTTGAACTCTTTCGTTTTGGCCAGCCATGCTAATGCGCTGAAATCCGATTCAAAAGGACTCAGCACAAAAGGCCGAAATTGATCATACTGAGATTCAATGGTCTGGCGGAATTTGCCGCTTGACCGTTGTCCACCGCTCTGCAAGTGACCGCCTTCATGAGCAAACTTGTAGAAGAATTCGATAAACTCAGGTTTGGACAACCCCGAGAGATGGTTCTTGGTAATAGTCGTGCTGTAATAGTCTTCGTTTTTAGAATGGGGATCGCTTGCGTACCATTGAAAGAAGGCATCGATCAGATCTTGAGGTGGTCTCTTCATGTTTTCTCCTTCTAAACAGGTAGACTTTGTTGGCACCAAGCATTAAGATGGCTCAATCCTCATCATCATGCCGCCAGTCGTCGTCGGCTTTTCCAGCCTCTCTGCGTTTAAGGGCTTTGTGAAAGGCATATATTGCGCGTTTTTCCTCTGGGGAAATCCCCTCCATGGCAATTTTGTTGATTTTCTGTTCGAAGGTGGCGAGAGGAATGAAATCTTCAATGGTTTTCAGTTGAATGTACCACGTAATCTTTGCAACATAATCACCCATCCCTTGCGAGGCTGAGCTTTGCAACACGGCCTTGAGAAAAATAAGAAGCCCTTCTCTGTTTTGAACTAATTTCTTCACCCAGGCTTGTGGATCCTGAGGCGATTGCCATGCGCGCCATGTGTAAAGGATCCTTAACAACTTCTTATGATTTCGAAATAATCCGGACTTTGCTGCTGCGGAAATCTTTTTGAGGCATATTGCTTTTAGAGATTCGACTTCCTTTTCCTCGACGAGAAATTTTTCTTGAGATTTATCGCGATCAGGTTTGCGTATTTCGCCTTCGACCAAGTAAATCGGAAGATATAACCCCTTACTCGCTTTTATGGCTTTCCTTAGGATCTCTGCACGTTTTGCAACGTCCTTTTCCTGCATGAGATAAAAATAGATGATCCTGTAAGCATGCGTGTCATAACCAAAAACATAGAAGCCTGGAGGTTTCTCTGGCAATTCATCGCCAATATCAAAAATGGCAGTTACAAATGGCAGGGCATGTTTGATATCAATATTTTCTTTATAGGACTCTAACCGATTGAGGGCTATTCCAAGTAGACTACGTTCATTTAAAGCACGAAACTCGCTAACAAGCTTATCCTTATTGCCGACATTTTTTAAAATGCGATCAAGGTCTTGCTGTGAAATATCCCCTTCTGGGATTGAAAATTGGAAATATTTATGGAAAACACCTTCATGACATGCACGTAGATCGCGATACCAGTTATCTCCAAACCCCGAACCAAAACTGAATTCGCCTAGCAACCCATCAACACGAGGGAATAGTTCTTTGAGTATTTCTTTGACATGTGGCTGGTTGTCAGCAGATGCTTGCTCGATAATTGATTGGATCAGGGCTTTATCTGTTTCTTTTTGTTCCTTACCATCGCGGCTGCTATCAGTGATACCAGTTAGGATAGATTTAGCTTCAGGGATCCTTTGATAAACCGCAGATTCGAAAACGCGTAAGACTTCCAGGGCAATCAGGTCAATAGGGTTAACTTCGAAAGAATCCCCATTACGGAATAAAGTGATGTGAAAAGAAAGCGTAGCAATAAACCGATTGACATCACGAAGCGACTGGAAATAGGGACGGATTCCTGGAATGAAGATATTGGCCCATCTCCGTTCGTCAAACCGTTGATTCTCGCCCAGCGGGTTCAACAACTCGTCTATCTTAGTGAATAGGACTCTTTCCAGTTTTTGTCGCTCAATTAATGGGATATCAAAGCCTACCTGCACGATCTTTTCAAGAAAGTCGCTTCCTGAAATGTTTCCTTGGTAATTATCCAAGCTTTTTTCAATAACATCACGCTGAAACAGGAGAAGATAGATCAGGTTTGGAAAATCAGCGTTCGCTTTGACTATTTGAAAAAGGACGCGAATTTCATCGGCGGTGAGCCGATCGATATCATCCATAACGATTAAGATCGGTCTCTTCAATGATTTCAAATCTTCAGTTAAGTCTCGCTTCAAATCATAAAGACTGCTGACTGCTCTCTCTTTTTCCCCTCCTAGCCCTTTGGCTCCATCTTGTATAGTTTGAGATGCTTTTCCTAATCCTTGTTCAGCCAAACCGCACAATAGGCTTGCTCCAGGAATTCCCCAAAATGGTAAGATCTCCTTAAGAGATGCGGTTATCGAAGCACCCAACGAGAGATAAGCGCCATACCTTTGCCATCGTTGAGAGCGATCCTTATTCTTCTTTGTTGAGGTGTCGGCGTGCCCCAGGGTCAGTCCTATTTCATGGAAGAACGCCTTGAGAAGCTGATCCCGTCCAGACCAGTGCCAAGGATTGAATTCCACAACCAAAGGCCTTTTCCCCTTGCCCTCATTGAAAGACTCAAGGATCATATTCTTCAAGGATGTCTTGCCGCTGCCCCACTGTCCATATAGAGCAATGACAAGGCTATCCTTTTCTTGCCATCCCTTGATCGCTGCCGCCATTGCTTTTGCAAAAGGCATCCGGCCTAATAGATCTTCGGTTGGATGGGTGATAGGTCGGTCAGCTGAAAAAGGGTGTCTTGATTGGGGCTTAACGGCTTTGCGCATTTTACTACCCGCTCCAAGTGTCGTTGAATATCTCAGCTGATGAGGAACTTACGTCTTTGATTTTGGTGCCTGATCTTCCCATGCTTCCGCAGCACCCCACCTCATCTCCGCCCGATTGTGGCTGAGCTCCTCTTTGCGTTCTCTCCAGTCCGGCAGGATCCGCTCCAGGGTTCGCCAGTATTCAGGGGTATGGTTACGCTCAATCAGGTGAACCAGCTCGTGGGCAATGACATAATCCACGAGTCTCACCGGCAATTGAAGCAGCCGCCAATTGAAGAAAAGGGCGTTGTTCTTCCCGCAGGAACCCCAGCGGAACCCAAGGTTCGTAACGACAATCTTTGCGGTTGTGATGTTTGCCTTGGGTTCCCAGAACTTCACCCGCTCATTAATCCATTCGCCGCCCTTTTCTTGATACCAGCTCTGGAAATGTATGGCCGCTTCCAGCCGATCCTTTTCTCGCAAGGTGAACCATTGCCCATCAAATCTTAGGGGTACAGACTGTTTTTTTACAATTTTGAGGCGATAATTTTGACCAAGATAGGCAATACGTTCCCCACTGACCGGCTCGTGCCTCATGGTTCCGATCGGGTAATTCTCTTTTTGCAGCAGTTTCTGATGCACCCAGAGCAGCTTGCTCTCTACCCATTCCGCAAGTTCAGTCTTGCCGGTCGCTATCGGTGAATGCACGACAAGCTCCCCGGCGCGGTCCACCGTCAAGCCCAGCGTCTTGCGGCGCGGGCTTCGGCGTACATCAAATTCCAGATTGTCAATTACCAGCACTTCATTCATTTTCTAACCAAGTGTTCGTGATTCTCTTTTGCTAGCGCCACCAAACGCTGCGCAATGTCCCGCTCTTTCCCGGGAGGGCAGACCCTTGAGGCATCGAGGTCCCGTACAAGTTGCTTGGTGAGCAATTCACGGCGATCGGAGTTCTTCCAGAAGCCTACCTTGGCAATCTCCTGCCGGATGCGTTCCACGATATCGAGGGCCAGGCCGCAGGTCGTGGCCGATGCGGTCGCTGGGAGGATGCAGGGGATCTACAAGGGTGACAGGCCGGTTGACCTAGCCAGGCTGAAACCTCCGAGGCTGGATCTGATCGATGCCTCCCGGTACTTTCCGCTCTATCCCGTCGAGGCAACGCGGGGCTGCACCCATGCCTGCGCCTTCTGCTCCACAAGATACGTCCACGGCCTGGGATTCCGGACCCGGCCCGTCGGTCACGTTATCGCCGACATTGAGAGGGCCGGCAAGCCCGCAATTCAATAGCAGATATCAGACGGAAATGCGAGAACTTTGCAGTAATTGACCACTATTTTATCTGTCGAAGGGTCTCATCGGGAATGAACGGTGGGCAAGGGCGCGCCCCCAAGGCAATCAAGCGTGCTATCGTCCTGCGGCATGATGATCCCTCGTTCAACCCCCCATCCTTCTCCTGAACTGGGAAGGCCGCTCATAGTTGCTCCCTTGGGACCAGATGCCTTTGACCTGGGCATTGGCTTCCTGTTCCGCCTGGAGGAAGGGTGTGCGGTAAGGCGTTTTCAGATACTCGCGATAGGCTTCTGCCATGCCGGCGCTGAGCATCTCCTGGTTCACGTTCCGATCCCCAAGCCAGAGGATGGCGACCATGCGGCGGTAGCGGTCGATGTCGCGGATCTCGACCCGGACCGTCTTCTGACTGACGAGAGTGGCCAGGTAATTCCGGGCATCGTTGCCGAACGGTTCTCCGGGGATCTTTCCTTTGGCGGTTTCGGGCGCATCGATGCCGTAGAGGCGGACCTTGAGCTTGGTTCCCTCTGGCGTGACGGCCTGCACGGTGTCGCCGTCAGTAATCTTGGTAATGGTGGCGGTGACGGTGCGGAGGGGCGCGGCGTGGGCCGCTGCGGCGTTGAGGATCACCAAGGCCGCGAGGAGGAAGAGCCATCGATTCTTATGGTGCCCCAGTGAAATTTTTATCATTTGAGAAGCCTTTCCAGATAGGCCAAGCGCTGTTTGTAAATCCGAATCTCTGCCCGGCATTTCTCCCGATCGGCGATCTGCTCTTGCAGCGTTGGTAGATCCCGCTCAGCGACATGCTGATTGACAACCCTTTTGCCCTCCCGCCGGACGAGGTAATGGTAAAGGTACTCCTTCCCGAAGCTCTGTTTCCGGCGGACATTGAGAGCGCCCTTAGGAAGCTTATCGGCTTTGGCTTGCAGGGCCTGAAGGACCTTGCGACTCCGTCGTTGCTCCCCGGCGAGTAGGCGGTAGATGACCGGATCTTCTTTCGCTACTTTCATAGTTATAATCTACTAAATGTAGCGTAAAAAGTCAAATTCGATGGCGGAATAAGTGGCGGTGTAAATGGCGGGATAAGTGGCGGTATAAGTGGCGGTATAAAATGAGGGAAGAAGTGAGGGAATAAATGAGGGAACAAGGGCGGAAAAAATGAGGGAATAAATCGGCTCCGGTAAGGAGATAAAAGGTCGGTAGGCAAGGGCCGCGCCGGCCATGGGGCGCGGCCGTCACGTCCCTTGCATCTTTCCCTCTCCCCCCTGTCTCCCCCGGAGGGGGGATTCCCGCCCACCACCCCATCAGGCGGTAGGCAGGCGTCGCGCCAGGGCATTCCTCTGCTCCAGCCCTGTCACGCCGCCTGCATCTTTCCCTTCCGCGCTCAGGCAAGGGCGTCGCCGGCCCATTCCTCTGCCCCAGGTCCGGCACCGCCCTTGCTGATCCTCGCGCGGTATTTTATTTCCCGGCCGCATGTCCTCAGCTTTTCCCTTCACCGTTTGCCGCTCCTTCGTTTCACTGATCTGTTCGGTAGGCGGCCAGCGTTGCAGTCGCCGGGGTCGCGCCGCGGCGTCGCTCCCTTCCGGCTTGGTGCACCGCCTGCCGCGTCCATCTCCCCGGCCCACCCTGCGGTCGCCGTCGTCCGTCAGGGCCGGGCTTCGCTTCGCTGCGCTCCGCCCCTCCGGCCGCCTGGCTTCCCGCACCCGTCCGCCCCTGTGGGTCTCCCTCCCTGCCTCCGGTGCCGGCCGGACGACCGCTGCGCGGCGACCGGCCCGCCCCTCCGGCATTTTGTACTTCTCTTTTGCCCGGTCCCGGCAGACCTCACTGCGTTCGGACTGCCGGTCCTCGGGCGTTGCGGCCGGCTCCGCGACCGCATAAAACCCGCGGACGCTCCACTCGGCCGCTTTTTCTTGGTGTTCCGGGCCGTCGGCAGACAGGCGCTGCGCGCTGACTGCCTCGGCCCTCCGGTTATTTTAAGACCATTGCCCGCTCCCGGAGCGACCTCGCTTTGCTCGGACGCACCGGTTCGCGGGCTGTTTTTGCGCAGTCGGCTCCGCGCCGCAAAACCACGGACGCTCCTCCTACTGCGCCATGGTGGCCCGCTTGGCTGCCTGTCACCTCCTTCGTCGGAGACAGGCAGCCGCGGGCGATCATTCTCTATGTCGGTCGCCGTGACTCGCCCTGCGCTTCGCTCCGGACGAGACACGTCTCCCTGGGTCGCGCCCTCGCCCTCGAAACCGCTAAAGCGGATTCCAGGGCGCCGGACGGTCCCGCCCTGCGGTCGAGCCCGTCCGGTCGGGCGCTCCAAAACCAAGGAAAGACAACAACACGGCTCAGCGAGAGGTGGTTCTGATAGGGCGGGGGCGTGGCGCTTATTCAGCCGCAGGGGTGGCCTGTATCGGCGTTCCGCCTCTTTCCCCGCTCCCGGCGTTTCCGCAGACACTCGGAGACGCCTTGCAGCGGGGCCGGGTGAAAAAGATTCGTTCCAAGAGGCGCATCCGGTCAGTGCCGTCACTGCCGCGCACTGTGGGCCGAGGTCTTCAACGGTCGTGGTCGTGGCGGTGATGGGTATCCGGCCAGTGGGAGTGGGCGTGGCATGCTTCGCAATGGGCGTGCTCGTGAATATGCGCCTTGGCAGGGGCGTCGTCATGATCGTGATGGTGGTGCAGGTCGTCATGACAGTGCCCATGGGTGTGCGTCACCGCTTCGTGGGTGTGCAGGTGCTCATGCCTTTCCGCGATCATCAGCCAAAGACCTGCGATCATCAGCCCTGCGGCGGGAAACATGACCCACCCGATCCATTCGCGAAGGAGGATGAGGGAGGTCACCGCGCCGATGAAGGGCGCCAGGCTGAAGAAAAGGCCGGTTCGGAATGATCCCAATCCCTCCAGGGCTTTGATGAAGAAGACCAGACTGACGCCGTAGCTGACGGCGCCCAGCAATATGGCCAGGAGGATGTTGACATTCCAGGGGATCCCCATGCCGAGAAGATAGGCAAGCAAAAGGGAGGTCGCCCCGGAAAAAAGCCCCTTGATCAGGGCGATCTGGATCGGGTCTCGGGCGGAGATGTGCCGGGTCACATTGTTGTCGATGCCCCAGCAGAGCATGGACAAAAGGATCAGCAGCGGCCCGAACAGATTGAATGCTCCCTGGCTGGGATCCCAGGCCAGGAAGACCCCGGCCAAGGTCATGCAGACGAGCGCCCACCAGAGCCGACTTCCCGCATTCTCCTTGAAAAAGAGGACGGCAATGGCGGCCGTGGCCACCCCTTCGAGATTGAGCAGCAGGGAGGTCGAAAATCCGGAGGTGCGGCTCAGGCCGAACATCAGGCTGATGGGGGCGATGATTCCGCCGAAGAGGGTCGCGGCGGCGAGCCAGGGGATATCCTTCTCCCGCAGGGAGGCCTTTTGTTCATGAGGTGCGGTCGACCAGGCCTTTCCGACCAGTGAATACAATGACAAGCCGAGGAAGGCCCCCGTGTAGAGGAGGCCGGCCAGGGCTACCGGAGGAATGTCCGCGACGAGGAGCTTGGCCAGAGGGGGACTGATGCCGAAGCAGGCCGCGGAGATGAGGATATAGATGAGTGGCTGTCTGTGCATTCCGAATTGCGTGCTCCCCGTAGGTTTTTGTTTCAGCTCAGCTTCATGTTCTCGGAAGAAGGCCTGCGCCGTCAGCCTCCGCTCGGGCTGCGCTGGGGGCGACCAGGACCTTGTCCACCCGACGGTCGTCCATGTCCATCACCTCGAAGCGCAGTCCGGCCCATTCGAAGTGATCGGCGACCGCCGGGATGTGACCTAAGCGCATCATGACGAAACCGCCCAGGGTGTTGAACAGGTTTTCCTCCTCCTGGGGAAGCTCGGGGAGATGGAAGAGGCTTTTGAATTCATCGATGGGCATCATGCCGTCCAGGAGCCAGGAGCCGTCTTCCCGCATCACGCAGGCGGACTGCTCTCCCGTTTCGCCGGGCGCCAGTTCGCCCACGATGGACTTGAAGATGTCGTGCGGCGTGGCCAGGCCCTGGATTGTGCCGTACTCGTCGATCACCAGGGCCATGTGCTTGCCCGTCTTTTTCAGCCGCTTCAGGAGCCGGAAGGCGGGCAGGTTCTCGGGCACGAAGAGGGGCTGCGACAAGGATTGCGCGAGGTCCGCCGGTTCTCCCGCCGCAAGCTTCGCCCAGAGGGTCTTGATCGACGCGATGCCCAGGATGTTGTCGGCGGCGCCTCGGTAGACCGGGAAGTTGGAATGGCCGCTTTCCTTCATCTTGGACCAGTTCACCTCCGGGGGATCGTCCAGGTCCAGGGAGACCATCTCCGGCCGGGTCGTCATGATGGCATTGACCTTGCGATCCGCCAGCCGAAAGACGCTCTCGATCATGTCCTGTTCCATCTCCTCGAAGACGCCGCTCTGGGCCCCCTGATCGATCAGGATCCTGACCTCCTCTTCGGTGACCGGCGGCTCCTCGGAGGGCTTGATGCCCATGAGGGAAAATACGAACCGCGTCGATGCGCTGAGGAAATGGACCAGCGGCAGCGCCAGCCGGGAGAGTGCCCGCATGGGCAGCGCCACCGTCATGGCTACCTTTTCCGGATTGTTGAGCCCGATGCGCTTGGGCACCAGTTCGCCGATGATCAGGGAGAGGTAGGTGATCACGACCACCACGCATGCCAGGCTGAGCCCCTCGCGATAGGGGGCAAGCAGGGGAATCTCGGCCAGGAAGAGGGCGAACTGGGCCGCGATCGTGGCGCCGCCGTAGGCCCCGGCCAGGATGCCGATCAGGGTGATCCCGATCTGGACGGTGGAGAGAAAGGTATCGGGCGCAGTGGCGATCTTCAGGGCCGCCTTCGCCTTGGCGCTGCCTTCGTTGGCCAGTTGCTGGAGCCGCGCCTTGCGGGCCGAAACCACGGCGATCTCCGCCATGGCAAAGACGCCGTTCAACAGGATCAAGAGGATGACGATTAAAGCTTCTACCCAAAGGTCGGACATGCGGTTCTCCAGAGATTTTCACAACCCCGAGCGGACAGGCAGGCGCGCCGCCCGCTCTCCGCTCGGCCCTTTTTTCCAGAGGCAAGTATATACGAAGGGGGGCTGTTTGTAAATGAAGGGACGCGCCTATTGTGCGGGGCTGAAATAGGGCACCGGCCGGGGGCGTCGCACCCGTTGCCGGGGGTGGGCCGCAGTGCTGTCGATCCCCCGGCCGATACGCTTACAATAGCCGCCTTAGGCGCCTGGCCCGCCGCTCCGGCCGTTGAAATGGTTCCTGCCCGTGATCCCTGCCGAGACGATGAACTGGAGCGCCCTTTCGGGGCTGACGTCCAGCAATTCCACGCGCGACCGGGGCACCAGGAGGGTGATGCCGGCCCACTGCATGCTCTGGAGGACATAGACCGCGACGTAATCCCTGAGCCCGAAGGTTGCCAGCTCCTCGGCGGTGATGAACCCCAGGACCTTGATCCGTTCGTCGCCGGGCAGGCCGATCATCACCGCCTTGGTGAAGGAACTGCGGTTGCCGACCAAGGCGTTCATGGTGTCTTTGATGATGGTGTAGATGCTTTTGACCAGCGGCACCCGGCCGAAAAGGGTGTCGATATAGTCCAGCAGGCGGCGGCTCACGAACCAGTTGCCCAGGAGCCCCACCACCGTGATCAGGACCATCGAGGTCAACAGGCCCAGGCCCGGGATATCGACCCCCAGGGCGACGAAGTATCGCCCCAGCAGGCTGTCGGTCAGTTGAAAGACGGCCACCACGATGTAGATGGTGAGCGCCGCGGGCAAGATGAACAGGATGCCCTGAAAAAAGTACTTGGCCAGACGCTTCATATCATGTGGGCCTCATGCTGCGGAGCCGGGCGATCCGCTCCGCGATGGGCGGATGGGTGGAAAAGAGGTTCATGAAGGCCTGCCCCGTCAGGGGGGTCACGATGAACAGGTGCGCCGTGGCGGGCTTAGCCTCCATGGGCATGACCTGGGAGGCCCGGGAGAGCTTTTCCAGTGCCCCGGCCAGTCCGTAGGGTTTGCCCGATATCTTGGCCCCGCCCTCGTCGGCGAGATATTCCCGGGACCGGGAGATGGCCATCTGGATGAGCGTCGCGGCCAGGGGGGCCAGGACCGCCATGAGAATCATGCCCACCAGGTTGCTCCCCCCTCCTTCCTCATCACTATCCCGGCTCGACCCGCCGAAGAGCGCCGCCCACTGGGCCATGTTCGCCAGCATGACGATGGCCCCGGCGAGCGTCGCGGCGATGGAGCCGATCAGCATGTCCTTGTTCTTGATGTGCATCAGCTCGTGGGCCAGCACCCCTTCCAGTTCGTCCCGGCTCAGGATCCTGAGGATGCCCTCGGTCACCGCGACCACGGCGTGGTCTTCGTTGCGGCCCGTGGCAAAGGCGTTTGGCGTCTCCTCCGGGATGATGTAGACCTTGGGCATGGGCATCGAGGCCCGCATGGCCAGGTCTCTCACCAGGGCGTGCACCTCCGGGGCCTGGCGCTCCGTGACCTCCCGGGCCTTGTACATCTTCAGGATGAGCTTGTCGGAAAACCAGTAGGCCCCGAAGTTCATGACCACGGCAAAGAGGAAGGCCACGACGACCCCGCCTTTCCCGCCGAACATGCCGCCGATGAACATCAACAGGCCCGTCAGGGCGCCCAGGAGCAATACCGACTTGATGGAATTCATATTTTTCCTCCGTTCATGGATTTGAGAATGGCGCGCCGGTCCTTAACGGACAGACGCGCTCCGTTGACGTACAAACTCGATTCCACCCGGCAGGACCGAGAGGAAGACGATGGCCAAAAGCACGATCGTGAAGTTCTCCTTCACCAGCGTGATGTTGCCGAAATAGTAACCCGCCAGGAGCAGCGAGACGATCCAGAGCACCCCGCCGGCCACGTTGTAGAGCGCGAACCGGCGGTAGGTCATGCGGCCGATCCCCGCCACAAAGGGGGCGAAGGTGCGGATGATCGGCATGAACCGCGCGATGACGATGGTCTTCCCGCCGTATTTCTCGTAGAACTCATGGGTCCGCTGGAGGTGCTCCCTGCGGAAGAAACGGCTGCCTTCGTAGTGGAAGACCTTGGGACCCAGGTATTTCCCGATGGCGTAATTGACCGCGTCGCCCAGGATCGCCGCCGCGATCAGGGTGGGCATGAGCCACTCGATCTCCAGGGGGCCTTTCAGATAGGGGTTGGCCGCAAAGGCGCCGAGGGCGAAAAGCAGCGAGTCTCCCGGCAGAATCGGCGTCACCACCAGCCCGGTCTCGCAGAAGATGACGAGGAACAGGATCACGTAGGTCCACCCGCCGAAATCTTTAATCAAACTTCCCAGATAGCGGTCGAGGTGGATGAAAAAATCAACAAGGGTGAGAATCATTTCCATAGGGTTGTTCTCTATAAAAGTCTCTGCCAGAAGAGGACGATCGTCTCCCCGAGACCCGCGATCCCCTGGGTCTCCAGGATGGACAGGAATCTGGCCGGGGAATGGAAGATGGCCAGCATCAACCAGGCTGCGGCCGTCCCCGCAGCCAGCACCAGCAAGACGACAATGGCCAGGAGCCAGGGATCTTCCAGGACCTTCCGCCTCCAACCCGACCGGGAGGTGCGCCGGTCAGCCCGGCGCCTCAGGCACCAGTGTTCCAGTCTGGCTTGATTTTGCTGCTTCCCGTTCCGGGAACCGTCAATCAAGTCGCCTAACATATTTGTTTCTCTCTGAAGCAATGCCTCCCGATTCATAGGATTCGGAAAGAGGGAGGGCAGTCCATGGATACGGGCCGCCACGGCGATGGCCATTGCCCGTCATCAATGCCGATACTACAGGGGAATCAGGAGAGGAACGGCGGCGCCCGGTTCGTGTGGGGAGTGAACCGGCAGGAGAAGGGGCGGTTGGATGAATCGTCCGCGCCCAGACCCTGGGGCGTCAGATAGAACGCGACCAGGGATGGCCTATCGACGGCCATGGCGAGGGGGTGGTCGGTCTTGATCTTAGCGACGCCGCCAACGCGGCAGGAGAGCGCTTTGCTGATGCCGCAGCTTTTCAACCGCAGGAAGGCGCTGTCCGTGTCGAAGACATTGACCAAGACGACGGCCAAGAAGCAGAAGACCACGGAGAGACAAACCCCTCTCCAGACCGGTCTGTGGAGAAAATGTGCGTTATCAGGGAAGATTTTCATAAGCTGCTATTCACTACAGGATTGCCGAGGGAATGTCAAGACGGATCGGCAGAGGGATCAGCAGAGGGTGGGCGTTTCTGTGCTGGCGTTGCCATCTGTTCTTATCAGGATGCACATTCCGGCGGCCTCATGGCCGGCAAACAGGCCATGCCTCTGGGTTGGGCGGTCCGTCTTAATGACTATCGTCTTGGCCTGATCACGGTGGAGCGATAGGAGTGCTTATTGCGCACCATCAGGATCACGCCGGCCGTCCCGGCGATGATGAGACCGAGATCCTGAGGCACGCCCAGGAGAAACGCGGCCTGCGATCCCACCAGGCACCAGAGGATCGGGACGATGAAGATGCTGCGCGGATAGGGCCGCTTCAGGAACGCGAGCAGCCCGATCGTGAAGATCGTCGTGGGGCAGGGAAGCCCGAAGGTGGGCATGAAGGGGTAGCGGTGCCCGGCGAACCAGGACCAGGCCGGGTAGACGAACAAGGCAAAGAAGATGAGGGCGGCACCGCCAAAGGCGCGTTTGTCGCCGGTCCATTGAAAGCGGAGTCTGCGCCGCAAGACCCCCTGCCACAGGAACGCCAAGCCGCCGAGCATCGCGAGTCCCGCAAAGGCATAGGCCAGTGGGTTGATCCGGGCAAAGAAGGCCAACTGGTAGGCAAGGCCGATCCAGATCCAGAAGAAAGCAAGGATGCCCGACACTGCCGCGTCAGTCCAGGGCCGCGGCCGGAACAGGAAGATGATCGCGGCAATGGCCAAGACCACCAGCCCTATCTGCGACGGCCAGAGCGCTTCGTTGTAATCGCGGAACACAGCGTAGAACTGATCGATGGTGAAGGGCAAGCGCATGGGGTTCCTCCCGGTCTTTCATCGCTCGGGCGTTCGGGTGACTCTCCGCAGCGCCACGACAGGTACTTCATATCACAAACGAAAGGGTTTTGCTGATTGGTTATTGCGGTGCAGACAGGATGAGTGATCGACGTTCTTAAGATTCTGTCAGGTGAATACATTGGTGGCAAGGGCCGCGCCGTCCATAGGACCGGCCGTCACGCCCCTTGCGTCTTTCCCGTTTCCCCCCTGTCATCCCCCGGTGGGGGAATTCCCGCCCGCCACCCCATCAGGCGGAAGCAGGGGCCGCGCCAGGGCATTCCTCTGCTCCAGCCCTGTCACGGCCCCTGCATTCTCCCTTCCGCACTCGGGCAAGGGCGTCGCCGGCCCTTTCCTCTGCCCCAGGGACCGGCACCGCCCTTGCTGATCCTCGCGCGGTGTTTTCTTTCCATGCCGCATGTTCAGAGCCCACAGGCTCGTTGGGTGCAGCGTGCTCATTTCACTGATCTGTTCGGTAGGCGGCTGTCGTTGCAGTCGCCGGGGTCGCGCCGCGGCGTCGCTCCCTGCCGGCTTTATGCACCGCTTGCCGCGTCCATCTCCCCCGCCCTCCCTCGCGGTCGCCATCGTCCGTCGGGGCCGGGCTGCGCTCCGCCCCTCCTGCCACTTGGCATCCTCGCCCGTCCGCCCCGCAGGGGCTCCCTCCCTGCCTCCGGGGCAGGCCTGACGACCGCTGCGCGGCGACAGGCCCGCCCCTCCGGCATTTTGTACTTCTCTATTGCCCGGTCCCGGAAGACCTCGCTGCGCTCGGACTGCCGGTCCTCGGGCGATGCGGCCGGCTTCGCGACCGCATAAAGACGCGGACGCTCCGCTCGGCCGCTTCTGTTTTGTGCTCCGGGCCGTCGGCAGACAGACGCTGCGCGCTGACTGCCTCGGCCCTCCGGTCTTTTTTCAAACCCATGCCCGCTCCCGGAGCGACCTCGCTTCGCGTGGACGCACCGGTTCGCGGGCTGTTGCGCAGTCGGCTCCGCGACCGCATGAAAACGCGGACGCTCCGCTCTCCTGCGCCATGGTGGCCCGCCTGCCGCCTGTCACCTCCTGCGTCGGAGACAGGCGGCCGCGGGCGATCCGTTTCTTTTCGGTCGTCGTGACTCGCCCTCCGCTTTGCTCCGGACGAGACACGTCTCCCTGGTTCGCGCCCTCGCCCTCGAAACCGCTGGCGCGGATTCCAGGGCACCGGACGGCCCCCGCCCTGCGGTCGAGTCCGTCCGTCCGGGCGCTCCAAAAACCCAGGTCAAAAACAATCAAAAGATGAAACCCGAGATCTGCGAGGGGTGGTTCTGATAGGGAAGGGTGATAGCCGTCGGTTTTCCATGCGCGCGACCGGTATCGGCGTTCCGCCTCTTTCCCCGCTCTCGGCGTTTCCGCGCAGACCCGGAGACGCCTTACAGCGGGGCCTGATATAAAAAGAGATGAACAAGGCGAAACCAACACAGGCCGAGCGCGAGGTAGTGGGGCGGCGTAGAGGAAGTTGTTGTCCAGAAAAGCCCGGCTATCGTTTATGGATTTCATCCCTGGAGGGAATGGATATCCTTTTTACCCGAACGGGATTCATGAACAGCGCGGCAAAACGCTCTGTCTTCTTCCGTGCGGGCCGCACGACGACCTTCAGCTCCATCTCTTTGAACTCATCGGGAATCCGGATGAACTTGCTGACCTCCTTGCCGGAAACGACCGCAGAGTATATTTTCATGATCTTTACCTCCTTCCGGGCCAATATATCGCGATTAACCTGCTTTTGCATTACCAAAGAAGGCGCAGGGGAAGAGATCTGGATACGAAAAAGGAAGATAACAGTATCGGACAGGAAGGGGCAATATGCGGTATAAAGAGAAGGCAACCCGAAAGGTTCAGGGTTGCCTTCCTGTCTGTGCCATTGGCTTAAATCCGCGCAGTGCCCGTGCCCTGTTCAGGGAGAGAAGAGGCGTACAAACCGAACTGCACCGTGAAGTCCGTCGCCTCGACCACCGGCCGGATGTTGCGGCGCACCTTCTCCATCCTCACGATGCCGTAGCGGGCCATCGTCTTGAGCGTCCGGGAGAGGTTGCTGCTGCTTCTTCCCGTTGCCTCTTCCAGTTCCTTGAGCGATTCGGGCTTCCGTTCCAGGATGGTCTTCAGCAGCAACTGGTTTTCGTTGCTGAGGACCTGCGCCATGGATCGCACCGATTCAAACCAGACCTTGGGTTCGTCGGGCCGCGGATGGTGTTCACCGCGGGCGATGGCGAGGGATCGCTTCTTATAATCCTGATAAGGCATGATGCCGATATGAAGCACTTTCTGAGCCATTGTTCTTCCTTTCATTTCTCCTCCATGATCCGCTCGGCCTCGCGCCAGAAGTCCTCCAGCAACTGTCCCGCCGACTCGTAATCGTAGGGCGATGTCTTTTCCCGTTTGTGCCGGTGGTCCCAGGTGATCTTCCGGGCGGCGAAACCCTTTTTTGCAGGCCGGATGGCGTGAGCATTGTCGAATCCCAGGACGCGCCGGTTGCACCGGTCATGAAGGGTCAAGGAATACCGGACGCCATGGGGAACATGGGGCTCAGGATCTACCTGCCATGCCTCGAACTTGGTCCAGTAGCCGTTGTCCATCGGGAAGATCTCGCCGTCGAGGTTCAGCAAGCCGACGAGAGTCACATCTTCCCGGCAAGATTATTTTTCCTTCATGAAGGGATACGTTATCATCAGATGATAAGTAATGCAACGATTATTTGATGGCTGGCAGCCGGTACTTCGATCGAAAGGGGAGGGGAAGCAGGGAGAAGGTTCCTGGAAAAGCATCGATGATTTTCCAACCCCAGTGGCGATGGAAAGATCAATAGAAATGAAAAAGGCACCCCGAAAAACCCATCGGGCTGCCTTTTTGTTGCGGGCCGTCACTTATTTTCAGACCAGGTTCCGGATGCTTCTGGACGTTCTTTCCGTCAAAATCTTTCTAACGGATTTCTAACGGAACCCCCTCAAAAGCCCTATTTTGGGCATTACAGTAAATTCTCGGAAATATGCGCAAGCCCATGATTTATAGTAATAATCTCAAATACTGTTTATTTTGCTTTATCCGTTTTATCCGTCTCATAACCCAAAGGTCAGAGGTTCGAATCCTCTCCCCGCTACCAATAAAATTAAGGGGTTAACGAGTTCTCGTTAGCCCCTTTTTCTTTGTCTGTTTAACCTATTGCTAACCATATGCAAAA
>Ga0172369_10002403_pt1 | contig 25830 bp, 32 predicted proteins | sample LakKiv25m_FD_114539 | JGI IMG/M metagenome (GOLD analysis project Ga0172369, IMG submission 114539) | Freshwater microbial communities from Kabuno Bay, South-Kivu, Congo - kab_022012_11.25m | ecosystem: Environmental > Aquatic > Freshwater > Lake | place: Democratic Republic of the Congo...
CAGCCGAATCGATGTCCGGTTCAGTCACAAGTTCCAGGAGCGGCACACCCGACCGGTTGAAATCAACCAGTGAATAATCGTCCCCTTTCTGATGAACCAGTTTTCCTGTGTCCTCTTCGAGATGTATCCGCGTGATCCCGATTTTTTCGCCGTTCACCTCCAAAAATCCTTTTGCGCACAGCGGCTGATCGTATTGCGAGATTTGATAGCCTTTCGGAAGATCGGGATAGAAATAATTTTTCCGGTCGAATTTTGAAACTTCCGCGATTTCACATTTGAGCGCCAAACCGGCGCGCACCACAAACTTGATGGCTTTTTCATTGGCGGCCGGCAAAGCGCCGGGTTGCCCCGTGCAGATGGGACAAATGTTTGTGTTCGGCACCCGATCCAGCCCCAATTCATTCTTGCACGCGCAAAACATTTTCGAGTCGGTCTTCAACTCGCAGTGCACTTCCATTCCGATTGTGGGAGTGTATTTCATACTTGTTTCATCGGTTATCCCCGTTCCCATTCAATTTTCCTCGCTCCATCCTGCTATACAATTTTTCAATATTGCTATTCACAATGTCATCAAGGGATAGTCCCAGCTCTGTCGCAATTTGAGAAAGATACCACAAGACATCACCCAACTCTTTTTTTATTTCTTCCTTTTTGGGTTCGCTGATTTTTCCCCCGCAGTCGCGTAAAATTTTTTTCATTTTCTCCGCGATTTCCCCCGATTCCCCGCAAAGCCCCAGAACGGGATAAATCCAATTGTCTCCCGCGCTGGGATATTTGGCAGTTTTTCTTGATTTTTTTTGATACTCTGAAAAATTCATCGTTATATTTTACTCTTTAATTTATTCCAGACCAGATCACTAATTTCTTTTTTGCTCATAATTTCACTATTTCTCGTACACTCAACAAGAATAAATTCCGGAAAGCTCTTCGCAATTTCCAAATACACTTTTTCCGCGTCGCGAAGATGTTTCAAATCATTTTCGTGTATGTCTCTTTTTCCATTTTTTATATAAGCACGTTTTTCTTTCGAATCAACCAGTTTTTGTGCAACCGCCGCATCGACATGCAAAATCACATTTATATCCGGTTTTGGAATAGAAAAAATATTATATTCGAGATTATAAAGCCACTTGAAATAGTCTTGCCTTTTCTTTTTGTTTTTAATCTTCCCGCCTTGATGTCCCATATTCGCGGTCACATAGCGATTGCAAATCACTATCTTTCCTTCCGAAAGCCATTTTCTTATTTTGAAACTGGCCGCGTATCGATCGCAAGCGTAGAAAATAGAACCTCTGTATGGACCAACTTCTTGGGCTGATCCAAATTCTCCATTCAGATATTTTTCAACGAGAACAGCTGATTTTTTTCCATATTGCGGAAAATCCATTTCCTCAACCTTGTGCCCCTCTTTTTTCAGTCTTGCAACAAGCAATTTGGTTTGCGTAGCTTTTCCGCTTCCGTCTGTCCCATCAATAACAATAAATCTGCCCTTCTTCATAGGGGATTTTAGTTTAATATTCTTTGAGGATTTTTTTCAATTTATTCAGCAAATCATCTTTATCCTTAGCCTCAATCAAATGCGACACCGCCGGATTTCCTTTTGCCATTCGGCTGACTTTTTCTCCTTCAAGCCACCAGACAATCAAATCAGAAGCGGTTATCCTTGCGATTTCCAACTCCGCTCCAACCCCCAATGAAGGAGAGCCAACATATGCAATAATCAAATCCGATGACGCTACCTCTCTGTGATCCTTTCGCCAGACACTTTTCGGATCAACATCGGGATCATTTGTTGGATCAGTGCCCCCTAAATGCGGAACGTATACATTTGAACAATAATTGGAACAGACTTTGGCTATATTTTCATACATATTCTTGAGATTTTTTTTCTCGTCGACAACAGTCAGCGCTCCTGATATATAAATTTTTCCGACCTTGGAAGAAAAATTGAATTTTTCCTCCGCCTTTTCAACCAAATATACATTTTTTACTCTCGCCTCGATCATTGTGTTCCAGCACGATTCGCAGCACCACCAATGTCCATACAAATATAAATCGGCTCCATTTGTGTCATGACCGCTTTTCTTCGCATTTCTCACTGCCGTTACTTCGCTATGGCCTTCTTGCGCACATTCGTCTTTGCAGAAATGATAATCTTGTCCCGTTGGACTGCCTCTCAAAACCCTCGGGCAAACTGACACTTTTCTTCCCGCGTTGGATCCGCGGCCTATAATTTTGTTCTCTTTCACTAAAACCGCTCCCGTAGCCTGTTTGGTGCACCCGCTCTTTTCAGCCATTTTTTTGGCTTCCAGGATAAACTGGTTATCTTCGGGAACATATTTTATTTCCCGGCCCTTGGGCAAATATGGATACTTTATTTTTGGCATAATATAAATTTCTATACTTTGAATTTTTCTTTTAGCCCCTTGATGTCTCCGCTGTGAATGCTCTTTATTTCTTCTTCACTATCGCTCCTTGCTTCCAAGCCATAGGGCGTGGAAGCCAAATATTTCGCCCTTGCCACCCCATGAATTTGAGCTTCTTCTTCCGTCAGCCCGCTCTCCAACTTTGAAAATACCAGCTGGCAAATTCGCTCTCCGGGATAAATCCGGATCACTTGGTCACGGGTGTTGTTTGTTATCGGCAGCATCAGATATCCTTGATATCTCGAATCGACCGTACCGCTTTCCACGTTTAGTCCCCTCCTGATAAATGAGCTTCTGGCAAAGAGTATCGCCATAATATCACCCGTGTTTAATTTTATTTTTTCAAGAGTGGAAATTATCACGAATTCCCCGGGTAAAATCTCGAAATACTGGCCCTCCTTTAGACGAACAATTTTATACAGTTCCTTCCTCGCAGTGTTTTCCAAATAATCAACATTGAGAGCCACCCTTCCTTTTTCATTGTATTCCCAAGTTTTTGGAATATAAAAATTCCACCCAACTCGCAAATCAACTGAATTGGGCTGCAATTGAAACTGATCCAGCTCCGGTTCAAATTCGATTTTCTTTGCTTTAATTAATTTTATGATTTCCTTTTTGGTCAGCATAGCCATATTTTTATAAAACAATCTCCATTCCCTTGATGGGGGGAAGCGGACTGTATTGTCTATTGATTATATCAACGATTTCCTCAAATAATTTGTCATCCCCTTTTTCCGCCCGATCAAAATAATCGTCCTGCGCTTCCAAAAAAATTGGCCCGTGATCATTCTCTCTTTCAATCAATTCGCGCGCATACTCATAATGAATATCATAAATATGAGCGTTACTCACCGAATAAGTCATTTTCCCGACACCACATCCGATTTTAGCCGCCAAAATCGCCTGCAGAAGAGCGTAGCCGGCCATATCATGCGGACACCCCAAAATCATATCATTTGAACGGATTATCAGATGAAGATGCAATTTGTTGTCAATAATGTTGGCTGTGAAAGTATACGGACAAGGAACATTTTTCTTTTTTGTTCCTGTCCCAAGCCCGTCATCCGCCGGATCCCAAAAAACGATCACTCCGTGGCGCGATCCCCTTTCATTCTGAAGATGCACTATCAAATCCTTCAATTGGTCGCGACCGAAATGTTTTCTCATCCGATAACCATAACCCGCAGCAATTTTCCCATCTTCTTCCTTGAAATCGTCCCAAATTTTCGTATATTTCGACAGAAAATTGTCGGGATTGTCTTCCCCCATAATAAACCAGATTTGTTCGGCAACAAAAATACGAACGGGAATTTTTCTCAAGGTCAAGAGGGGAAAGGTTTTGTCAATCTCAAAAGTTATACCGGGTAAGGCCATAGTTCGATGGCCTGTTCGCTCATTATACTCTTCACTCCCTTCGTTCATTATTTTCCGAATGGCTTCTTTGTACTGGACATCAAACTGATGCATTTTTTTCTTTTTCGATTATTTTGTCAATTTGTTTATATAGATTTTCAAAGCTGCCGTTATTGTCAACAACATAATCAGCATGATTTTTAAAATCTCTTATTTGCAACTCCGCTTCCCTTTCATGGTCTTCTTTGAATTCTTCAAGGGTTTTTTTCACATCATCCGTGTTCTCGCCTCTTTTTGTGATCCTTTTATATCTGTTGTTAATATCCGCATCAATATAAACCAATTTGAATTCGGGAAGCTTTGTCAGATAGGCGATGTCCGCCAGCCTCCGAACCCCGTCAATGGCAATCGCTTCGTGCGAATCATCTTTTACATCATTGGCGATAACTTCCGACAAGATATCATCATGAAAATTCTGGCGAAAAATAGTGGAAATTTTCTGAAGATTTTCTCTTGACTCGTCCAAATGCATTCTCTTCGCGACATCCCGAAGCATCGTGGAAAAACGATGTGATCCACCATGATATTTGTCAATTATATATTGGGCTGTTGTTCCTTTACCGCTGGCTATTTCTCCCGCCAAGCCGAATACTATTTTCATGTTTATATTCGAGCAAAAAAGAAGCACCCTCCCCAGTGCTTCTTTATTATAGCGGGTTGGATGCGGAAATGCAAAAGGCGACCCAGGGCCGCCTTTAGAGCAAATTTTATACCTATTTCTTCCCCTCCTCGAGATAAATCCCCGTTGATCCGAATCCTCCCCCGCCCCGTTTTGTCGGCGGCAGGTCGCCGTGATTGAGAGCTTCCCTGAATTCGGGAGTCAGAGCCCAGCAAAAAATTATCTGGGCAATCCTCATACCGTGGCGCAAATCAAAGTATTCCCGGTCACGGTTATAGACCAGCACCCCGGCTTCGCCCCGGTAGTCTGGATCCACCGTTCCGGGGGCGTTGGTCACTGTGATCCCCCATTTGGTCGCCAATCCGCTCCTTGGGGCAATCCAGAAAAACTTGCGGTATTCCATTGCTGTGGCAAATCCGATGCCGGCGATTATGCTTTGACCCCGTTCCAGCCGATATGCCAGTTCCGTGCCGCCGCCGCTGACTTTCTCGACCTCGACGATGTGGCGCCGGTGCTTGTCGTCTTTGGGTATATTTCTGAAATCAAAAATATTTATCCGGAGATGAGGATTGTGCGGATCTTTTTCCTCATTGTGCATCAGCGCTCGGATGTGTACATCATAACCCACAGCCAGTTCTGATTGCCTTTCGGGCATTATGCCGCCGGGAAGAAGGTGAATGAAAACCAGGGGATCAAAGAGATACGCATCCAGTTTGTCTTTGATCAGATTGAAAGCCAACCTGCCTAAATATCTTTTTAGTCCACTCAAAGCAATGTCCCCCTTCAAAAATTAAGGTACAAATTTCTTGTATAAAGATTCAAACACGTCTAGGTCAGAATGTAAAGCATCCTACCCCACTTTCGCAAACACCACCGCCTGCGTTTTGTCGCCGAATTTTTTGGCGCATTTGGGGCAGGTGGCATACCAGAAAATCAGCTCTTCCGGCTCAAGGCCTTTTCCCCGGCACCAAATTTTCGTCTCGCGAATCCATTTTCCCATATCGCCATAGTGACCTTCAAAAAGCCGCGTCAAAAAACGGCCTGTGATCATTTCAATATCAAAAACATCGGATTTGCCCTTGATTGGAATCAGAAGGTCCGCTCCCCACATCGTGTCATTCCGTGAAAGCATCATCTGCTCGTCTGCCAGTCCCGCCTCTTCGATTTTCCTCATCCCCGCAACAATTTTTGCGCCCAAGTTCACCGGCACGCGGAAAAACGAAAAATAATGCGACCTGTAAAAAGGCTTGTCCCGCCAGACAATTTCTTTTTTGTCCCACTCGGCCGGAGAAAGAATTTTGCAGCATTGGTCGGCCATAGATTATAAACTTACAAATTTAACAGGCAATACCTTTCGAAAGACTCCGGCAATCATAAATGAGTCTGACTCGTGAATATAAATTGGCTGATGGAATTTGTTCGTCGAATTCGGGAAAAGGCCAATCACGCCGTTTCCAAGTTTTTTGTAGTTTTTGATTGTTGCCATCCCATTCACGACCGCCACCACGATTTTCCCGTCGCAGTCGAAATCCGCATCTTTCTTTTCGAAAATAACATAATCGCCGTCGTTGATTTTGCTTTTGTTCATCGAATCGCCCAAAGTTTTGACAGCGAAAAGCTGGGCCTTGGCGCTTGGCGCGAGCAGGCTTTCCGAAATCTGGAGATAGCCGTCAATATTGTCCTCGGCAAACGCAAGCGCGTCTCCCGCGGACGCCAAGCCATAGACCGGCACCTGAAAAACCCCTTCCAGCCCCGAAGGCAGATTCTCGTTTTCGACAAGATAAATTTTGCGAAACACGTCCCGCTTCATCAAATCCTTTTTCTCAAGCGCCTCAATCACTTGCGAAACGCTTTTCACCGACTCATCCATCCCCTTTTTCTGCAGATATTTCGCAATTTTGTACGTCGTCGGATTCCCCTGGCCATTCGCAGACATTTCCCGAATAGTCTCAAGAATCAAATTTTGCTTGTCGGTGAGATTTTTGTCCATAGTTTTTTATGTTGTGGATTACCTTATCACTATATCACTATCATTACCATTGTCAAGTTCGGAGTTATCCACAATGCCCTACTCAAACTGCATCTTCCTGTATATCTTCCGCGTCACCTCGACATCCGCGTTGCAGTAGGCACAGATTTCTTTGATTTTTCCTTTTTTGTAGTAGCCAAAAACTTCCGAGCCGTCCATATTGGTTTTTGAAGTCGGCAGTCCCAGCGCGCGGGCCAGCGTGTCGAGCCCGATCCCCTTTCCAAAACTCCACTGGTTCCATTCATGCATCACGTCGTACATCGGTTCGCTGCGATATTTTGCGAAAGACAATCTCATCTTCGTCCGCGGCTTCACGCCGTGGATGATTGAGCGCTGCACAAGATATTTCATATCAAACTCGATGATATTGAAACCGACAAAAAGATCAACGTCTTTCGCCGCTTCCCAAAAATTTTCCAGAACCTTTTTCTCGTCCTCATCGCAAATACAATGGATCATATCGTCATTGATCGCATACGATATGCAAAGAATCCGCCCGAAAGTCCCGTCGAGCCCCGTGCCGGCCAGAAAATTTTCGAAACTCGTCGCATATTTTTCCCCGTTGCGGCGCTTTTTCTTTTTTTTGTATTCGTGAACCTCGCGCAAAACCTCGTGCATATGCTCGGGCGCGGGCAAAGTCTCGATGTCGAGAAACATTTTTTTTCTTGGTTCGTTGTTGTAGAAATCGTTCATAAAATAAATTACATTTTATCCGGAGCTGAAACCCCCATCAACTTCAAAGTTTCCGCCAAGACTATTTTCACGGCTTTGACCAGTTCCAGCCGCGCTGCAGTCATCTCCGGGTTCTCCTCGTCAATCACCCGGCATGCTTCATAGAAATTGTGGAACTTGTCAGCAAGGCCGATTGCATATTGCGGCAGATGATGAGCAGCGTAATTTTGGGAAATTTCGGAAACTATATCCGGAAATTTTGAAAGCTCGAAAATCAAGGCGCGCTCTTTGGGATGTAACCCACCCCAAGAGCTCAACTCTTGGAATTTCCCAGAGTTGAGCTCTTGGATTTCCCCCGCTTTTCGCAAAATGCTCGCGATCCGGGCGCTCGCGTATTGGACATAATAGACGGGATTTTTTTCATTTTTCTCTTTCGCCAAGTCCAGATCAAAATTCATATGTGTGTCCGCGCTGTGCATCAAAAAGAAAAACCGCGTCGCGTCACGTCCAACCTCGTCAACCAGATCATCCAAGCTCACATATGTCCCTGCTCGCTTCGACATTTTCATTTCTTTTCCATCCTTGAGAACGCGAACAAATTGCGTGAGGATTATTTCAAGCTTGTCCTTGTGCCCCAAAGCCTGCATCGACCCCAAGACTCTTTTCACATCGCCATGGTGATCAGCACCCCAAATATCGATCAACTTTTCAAAACCCCGATCAAGTTTGTCCTTGTGGTAAGCAATGTCAGAACCAAAATAGGTCTTCTCGCCATTCGACTTCACCACGACTCGATCCTTGTCATCGCCAAACTCGGTTGACTTGAACCATTCAGCTCCGTCTTTTTTATAAATAAAATCTTTTTCTCGCAAAAAATTTAGTATTTCATCAACCTTTTCGCTTTTTTGAAGCTCTTTTTCGGAAAACCAATTGTCAAATTTGATCCCGAATTTCTCCATCGATGGTTTGATGATCTCTCCAAGTATAATTTCCGCTCCTTCCTCACCAACTTTTCTGGGATCGTTGCCCCCAACCCTTTTCCTCAAGTCATCAATATAATTTCCGCTATACCTTGCTTCATCATCGCCGAGAATCGAATGTCCCAGAATATCCGCTTGATTGCCCGTATCATTCACATAATATTCCCGATACGGCTGATATCCGGTCTTCTCGAGAATATTCGCAAGCGTGTCGCCGAATGGCCCGCCGCGCGCGTTTCCGATATGCACCGGCCCTGTGGGATTGGCCGAAACGAAATCGAGATGAATTTTCTTGCCTTCGCCAATTTCTGAATCGCCAAATTTATTTTTCTCTTGATTGATTTTGTTTATAGTATGTTGGAGTGTTTTTTCCGCGAGGTGAAAATTCAAAAATCCCGGCGGGGCAACTTCGATTTTTTGAAATCGCACTTTTAGACGTCCGACGTCTAAAATGTCCGAAGACGTCGGACGTCTGAAAAAATCAGCTAGTTCTTCCGCCACCTCCATCGGACTTTTTCCAACTTCTTTTGCCAAGGGCAGCGCCACATTCGAAGAATATTCCCCCATCCCCTCCGGCGGATAGTCGACTTTTATTTTGGCAATATTAAAATCAATCCCATAGGCGGATTTGATGGCGTCTTGAACCAATTTTTGAATCTCGGATTTCATTGTTTTCAGTATACCAAAAAAATTGCCTAAAAATCAATTTTTCGCTTTAATAAAGATATGGCTGAAGAATTTGCCTACAACAAACGAGCCAAGTTTGATTATGATATCTCGGACAGATATGAAGCCGGGATTGTTTTGCATGGATACGAAGTGAAATCGGTCAAAACGGGACATATAAGCCTCAAAGGGGCATTTGTGACCATCCGGGGCGAGGAATTGTTCCTCACAAACGCCAATATTCCCTTGTACAAGCACGCAGGGGCGATTTCAAACTATGATCCGACCCGACCCCGCAAACTCCTTCTCAAAAAACGCGAAATTGCCCATTTGATCGGCAAATCCCGCGTCGAAGGGTTGACACTTGTGCCTATTCGGGTATATACTAAACAAGGTCTTTTGAAGCTGGAATTTGGCACAGGTATGGGCAAAAAGAAGATTGACAAGCGGGAAGTAATAAGAAAAAGAGAGGATGACAGAAAGATTGAAAGAGCGATGAAACATCGTTCGCGCCAGCATCGTTTTTGAAAGCGATACGGGCGGGGATGACTGGTTTCGACAATTTGTACTCTCAAAATATGCAAGCCGAGCATGGCATTGGCCTCGCAAATCCTTGTGCCAAGATTATAAGTGCAAACTTATTCTCAAAAGTTAAGCGGGCTTTTCAGCCGGCTTATGCTTTCGCTACTGCCTAATTCGCGGTAGCCATCAGCCTGCCGATGTCTGATAGGCAATCACTGGTGTCATATATCAGGCTTGATTGAAAATTCTTTTCCGAAATTTTCAACGACCATTGCTCGGAAAAAACTTTGTAGGGTTTTGTTTATTTTCTACCTGCAAAAGTTTAAAAAAACAAATAAACTATGCTTGTAGAGTGTTTTTTGAGCTATAATTTTGGACGGGAGTTCGACTCTCCCCATCTCCACGATAATCACTAAATAAAAACATATAAGACGACGATTTTTTCGCCGCCGACCGCAGGAATTTCGCGGGCCGCGCGTGCGAGTGAATGAATATATCCGCCTTTCCCCCGTCCGGCTGATTGATGAAAACGGGCAGCAAGTCGGCGTGGTTCCGACAGACCAGGCGCTCCAGATGGCGCGCGAACGCGAACTTGACTTGGTTGAAATTGTTCCCAACACCCGTCCGCCGGTTGTGAAAATAATGGACTACGGAAAATATCAGTACCAGAAGCAAAAAGAATCCCAGCAGCAGAAAGCCAATCAGAAGAAAACCGAAATCAAGGGATTGCGGATTGGACTCAAGACGGACGAACACGATATCGAAGTGCGCCGCAAGCAGGCCGAGAAATTTTTGACGGCCGGCAACAAGGTGAAGATTGAAATCCGGCTCAAGGGCCGCGAAAAAGCCCACCAGCCGCTGGCCCGCGAAGTTCTCGCCAATTTCATCCAATCCATCGCCGTCCCGAACAAATTCGAACAAGAAATCAAAAGATTCCCGGGAGGGTTCAATGTGATAATCACCCCAGCCTGAAATTATGCCAAAACTCAAAACCAGAAAAGCCGTCGCCAAGCGCTTCAAAATATCAGCCAAGAAAAAAGTTGTCGGCCGCACCGCGGGACAGGGGCATTTCAACGCGCGCGAAGCCGGAAAGACAACGAGATCAAAACGAAACGATTTTGTTTTGTTCAAAACCGACGCGGAAAATGTTTTGAGAAATCTGCCATACGCTAAATAATTGATTTATTGAGATATATGTCGCGAGTCAAAAGAGGAACAATCGCCTCCAAACGCCGAAAAAAAGTCCTGAAAGCCGCCAAAGGCTTCATGTGGCGCCGGAAATCAACATACCGCGCGGCCAAAGAAGCGCTTTTGAAAGCCGGCAAATACGCCTACCGCGACCGCCGGAACAAAAAACGCACTTTCCGCCGGCTTTGGATTGTGAGACTGAACGCGGCTCTCCGAATGCATGGCGAAAAATATTCAGCGTTCATCAAAAAAATGACAGACAAGAAAATTGAGGTTGACCGCAAAGTCTTGTCCGAAATGGCTGCCAATCATCCCGAGCAGTTCCAAAAATTCGTTGAGTCTGTAAAATAAATTTATAAAAGCCACCTGTTTTGTTCAGATGGCTTTTTCTTTTTCCAGAAAAGCTATTTTTTCTCACTTGCGAAAATATCATGAAGAAGCTCTCCTCCGAGCTTCCAGATCGTATAAAAAGGCAAAAATACCCAGATAAATTTTTTGATCCACCACTCAATGAATTTTTCCATATTATTTCACTGAAATCAATTTGAAATTCGTGATGTCATAAATGACGTCTTTCTTCTCAACCACAATCTTCCATCCCCGCCGGCGCGCCACCCGCTCAAGGTTCAAGTTCGGATTGAAAGCGATCGGATGCTCGACCATCTTCAGAAACCCGACATCCGATTCGGTGTCCCCGATTCCGTACGATCCATCAAGCGTGAGATTTTTTTCAGAAATGTACTGCCCGACAAGATGCCCCTTGTGCCTCACCGGCTCGAAAACGGCTTTTCCCGTATAAACTCCCTTCCCGTTGGTTTCATAAACCGACCCGAAAACTTCGTCGAACTTCAGGTACTTATTATATTCCTTGATGACTTCAATTGGAGATCCCGAAATGGCAATGATTGAATATTTTTGCGCGCGAAGTTTTTTGATCAAATCCCGGGCAAAAATATACGTCCGGTTTTTGTTGAAGTCGGCCACTTTCCGGCTCGCTTCGACAATATCCTCCTGCCGGCAGCCTTTCAGTTCCTTTGCATAGATGCTGACAATTTTTTTCCGGTATTCTTCATACGTCCCCCTGTGCTCAATCCATCGCGCGTACGTCGCGACCAGCGCCCGCCGCGCATTTTTCGAAAAAATCCCGCGCCACGACAGCTCGTCTATCAACTCAAAATGCAGATTTTTCCGAAAAACCGTTCCGTCTATGTCGAATATGGCAAGTTTTTTGCTCATATCATTTTTTCTTTCCATTTTTCCCGTTTCCGTTCCTCGCGACCGCCTTTCCCTCGTGAACATCGCGCAGGCGCAGATAGAGCCCCCAAATTCCGACCGTGATGGCCACCAGCATCCACTGTGTTGACGCCAGCCAAACATCCATCGCCGCCCAGCTGATGAGCGCCATCATCACCGATGCCACAGAAAGAATGAAAAATATGTCTGATGTTGATTTGATACCCATTATATCACCTCCTCTAGTTTTTTATATTTATTTTATATTTTTATTTTATCAAGGTTTGGAAAAATGGCAAGTTTATGATTTTCAATTTACAAATTTTCAATAGTGTATCACCACCGGCGTTCCCACGTCCGACCAGCCGTATATCTTCGCCGCCGGTCCGACGCCGAGCCGCACACAACCGTGCGAGACGGGCGTTCCGAGATGCGCCGCGCCCTCCTTGTAGCCATTTTTCCACTCCGGAAGCTCGTGAATGCCGTGACCCTGGCCGGTGAACTGCATGAAATATGGCATATACAGGTTGTATTTTTTTGACCACGCCCGGCCGCGCTTGGCCATCACCTTGAATGTTCCCGTCGGCGTTGCCATTCCGCGCTTGCCAGTTGAAACCTTGTACGTCCCCAGCCGCTCGCTATTCTCGAAAATAGAAAGCTGCTGTTTGGCAAGATTGATGTCTATGTATTTTCCTTCCGCTATCTTTGCGTCGGGAGTCGCCACCTGCGAATCGGCCACGATTCCGGCCGCCTTGTCTTCGGGAAGAACCACTTCCTCAATTTTTGGCGGAGGGGGCGGCGAAGGTTCCGTTTTGAAATTGGCCCGGAAGGCTTCTGTCATCTGCGCCGTCTGCGTTTTGGCCGAACTCGGCGCGAGGCGAACACTCACTGCATAATCCCGGGCATAATCAAGCTTTCCCTTGGGAAAAATAGTGAAATCCGTCTTGGTCTCACCATAACTCAAATCGAAATTGCTGAAAGGGTCAATGATGAAATTCACATCATATCCGGTGAGCGGCTTGTCAAACGCTATTTTGATTGCCGAGTCTATTTTCACGTTCGGGTCGCCGCTCGCAGGCGATATCGAAACAACCTTGGGAGGATCTTCCACCTCGAATGTCAGATTCAGCGGACTGGTTTTTTTCCCGAGAAGCTTGTCAACCGATGAGGCAACTTTGGAATTGATTTCCACTGCATATTTTTTTCCCGGCTCGAATGATTCAAGGGGTCTTATTTCAAGTTTCTGATAGTTGTCAGACCAGGAAAGCTTGACTTTTGCGTCGGGGGATATTTTGAAATTTTTTTCGATAGTTGAGGCGGCCGCCGGCTGGTTGAAATCCACGACAACCGGCTCGCTGAACTTCACCTTGTTTTTTTCGAGGCCGGCGGAAAGTCCGGGCTCGCCCGTCGCATATTGCGTGCCGAAAATAAAAAGCAAGGCCAAAACGCCAAGCAGAACCCAGACAACATCCGCCCAGAAGGAAGAATACCAGTGTTTTTTTTCGACGATTTCCTTGAACTCCATATCTGCATTTTACTATCCTTTTCTACAAATTCCTAATCTCTTTTCTGGCTTTCTTGAAATCCGGAACGGCGGTTGCAACCAGATCCCAGAATTTTCTGGAATGATTGAATTCTTTCAGATGACACAATTCGTGAACAACGACATAGTCGAGATATTTTTCCGGCAGATGGACAATGCGATAGTTGAGGCTGATATTTCCGTTTCGGCTGCAGCTCCCCCACCTCGTTTTCTGATTGCGGATGGATATTTTGGCCGGATGCAAGCTGTATAATTCGCCAAAATATTTTGTTTTTTCTTTCGCAATTGCCAACGCCTCTTTTTTTCTGGCCAGATATTCCCGCCGGCTGGATGGCGGCAAAAGTATGCTCGGTTTTCTTTTTTTCGCCAAATTAACTTTGTGCAAAATCCAATCCGCTTTCTCGCGCAGAAAATTTTCGAGTTTTTCGAGGCTCATTCCGCGAGGCAAAGTAGCCGCCAACTCTCCGCCCGGATATATCGTGATGCGCAAACACCTAGCCCGATCTGACTCGCGAAGTTTATACTCTATATGTTGGTTTTTCAATAATATTTGCTTTTTGGCCATCTTATTCCCCAACTTCCTCTTCCAGCTCTTTTTTCACTTCCTCAAACTCGTTTTCCACTTTTTTGAGCCGGGCCTTGGAGGCTTTGATGAGCTCGGCGCCTTCTTTCACTTTTTCAAGCCCCTTTTCGACATCGACCTCCTGCTGCGACTCGAACCACTCGACAATCTCCTCAAGCTTTTTGAGAGATTGGGTGAGGTTGATTTCTTTTGTCATATTTTTGCATTTTTAAGGTTCGACCTTAAAAATTTTAGATTTTAATCCTCCGTCGGATATTTTTATATCAACATTATCTCCAATCTTTACATCTTTCACACTTCTCACAATTTTTCCGCCGAAACTCACCAGGCTGTACCCCAGACGCAACTGTCTTTCGGGATTATGCAAAATTATTCTCTCTGCAAGCGATTTTAGCAAGCTTGTAAAATTATTGTTCAAGCGCCGATAACTCGTCAGCAACATATTCACTGAATTTGATAAATATTTTTTGTCCTGATCAACAATAAACTGCATTTTTGCTAAATATTTTTCTAAATTTTCTTTCGCCCGGCGGAACCTTTCGAAAATTTCACCTAATTTTCGGGACAAAGTATACTCGATCTCACGGATTTCATTTTTCTGAACCGCAAGCGCACCTTCAAAAATATTCAGGATATTTTTCCCGTCCCGTTCAATTTCGAAGACCGCTTCGTCCCAAGATTTTCTGATTTCAAGCGCCGCGGCGGTCGGCGTCGAAACCATTTTGTCCGCCGCCAGAGCTGCAAGCGTGATATCCTGCTCATGCCCGATGCCCGCCAGAACCGGGATTTTCGAGCCGGCGATCTCGCGGACAAACACTTCCGTATTGAATGCTGCGAGACTCTCGAGGCTTCCTCCCCCACGAACAATCACCAACAAATCGAGATTGGGGATATTCTTGTTGAACCATTTCAAGCCTTTCACGAGATCAAAAACGGCCTGCTTGCCCTCGACCCGCGAATCAAAAAATTTTATTTTGTAGCCGTAATTTCCAACATTCGAGACAAAATCCCCGATGGCCGCCCCCTGATGCGACGTGATCAGGCCAATTTTGTGGGCAAACTTCGGCAGAGCCCTTTTTCTTTCCGGCGCGAATGCCCCCTCGCCTTCCAGTTTCCTTTTCAGCTCTTCGTATGCTTTTTTCAAGAGCCCTTCCCCAACCAGCTCGATGAGTTTTGTTTGAAACGAAAGGCGCCCGCTTGGTTTGTACACGTTCGGATAGCCCCAAACAACCACTTCCATCCCCTCCTCGAGCTGAACGCCGCTGATTTCATAATCCTGCGCCCAAATGAAACAATTGATCATTCCCTCTCCGGTTTTGTCTTTCACGCCAAAGAAAATATAATTTCCGCGCGCGTCCACGCTTGAAACTTCACCCTTCACCCGCGCTTCAAAATTCAACAATTTTTCATTGAGATAATCAAGATATTCACCGACTTCGAAAATTTTAAGGTTCGACCTTTCGATTTTTAAGGTCGAACCTTGAAATTTTACTTCCCCCCGCACAATCGCCAGAATTTCCTCGCCGTATTTGGCGTATTTTTTTTCTTTGATCCCCTTGATTTCAAGCAGCTCTTTTTTGTTTTGCGGCAACACGCGCGCGATTTCCTCGACGGCCTGATTTGAAATCACCCGAAAAAGCTCGACATTTTCACGTCGAGCCTCCTTTGCGCGCCAATCTTTCAATTTTTGGAGAATATCTTTGCCCACTCCTTGAAATTAATAACTGCAGCAGGGATTGCGGCTCTCATCCGGATCCATGCAACAATCCTCGTCCATATGATGCCCTTTGGTCTTGCTCCGGCTCGGATGGTCGTTTTTTTTGGCACAAACAATTCTCCCGCCGGATATTTTTCCCCCCGAAAGATGGCAAGCTTTGTGTGTCGGCCTCGGTTTCGAAGCGACGGAGGGAACGGCCAGCGGCCTTGATACGGAAATATTCGTGAAAGACGCAACGGCTTCTTTGTATTCGGGAAAATTTTTGTTGACGTCCTGCTCGATGTTCGCCGGCGGATCCGCCCCTTCTTTGGCAACCGGAACGATATCATACAAATAGTTGCCTTTTGCGATGCTGAAGAAATAAACGGGCTCGAAGCAGGCATTGTCCTTTTTCACGCTCACTTTCTGAAATTTGTTGTTTTCTCCGCCGAGCGTCACCTCTTCCGAAGACTGGCAGGCAGTCGTGTCTTCGGGGGCATTTTCAACTTTCCTCATTTCATTCGTGCTCTCGGGATTGGCCGCTTTTCTCGTCGGATACACAGCCACGTCAAACCCGACATAGGGATCGTTTTCGCCTCCGGAATCTTTGCGGAATTTGTATACTATCTCATAGCGGGCATTTTTTGAGTATGCTGCCTTGAACTGGGTGTTTGTCCAGCTGTCCGGATGCTTGATTTCAAACCCGTACCACCGGTTGCGATAGGTGTCCCAACCGGTCGTGTCAATCGGCTCGGAGATTGTCTCACCGACAAATTGCTTTTCCTCTTCGGGAACTTGTTTGGATATCTTTATACCGGTGTATTTTTCCCACCAGTCACCCAGAAAATTTGTTGAGACCTGAAAAAAGGCCACTGAAAGGCCAATTGAGAAAAATGCCAGCAGGACAAATATCCACTCAACCGTGTGCAGCATCGGCTCGTTTTTCCTGATGAAGGGATGCTTGATGAAACTCATCAGCTTCCTGGAAAAAACCTTTAGTTTTGTTTTCATTTTTCGCACAAATCCCCCCGAAAGATAATTGTTAGGCTCGCTTGAGTTTATTATACCAGATATTTTGAAAATGCAAAAATATCTCCTCGCTCAAGCAAAAAACACCATTTCTAGTGTTTTTCGCAGTTGACCGAAACAATAAACAGCCTACTGAAACAATTTTACCACCCACCCAAACAGGCTGAATTTGTTCTCGTTCCGGGTGATGAAATCGTTGATTTTGGTTTGCTCCTGTTCCAGGATTTGGATTTGACTCTGTAAAACCGTTTTATCTTGGTCGTTTTCGGCATTGTTCATCAGGCGTGTCAGCTGTGATATCTGATTTCGGTTTTGCACCATTTGGCTTCGCAAATCACCAAGATTTTTGTAGTCCGAACCAAAAAAGAAAGTTTTGATTTTGCTTCTGCTCTCGACGGCAGAGATTTCATCAGCCACCTGGTCTTTCGTCTGGTTTTGCTCGCGGGCAATGGTTCTCACTTGCTCTCCGATTCCGCCTTCGCGGTCGGCCACTGCCAGCAACTCCTGCACAGCATTGGCAACCACGCTGCGGTGAGATGCTGCAGTGAGTTCCCCCTTGTTGTCTTTTGGTTTGTTTTTGCCAGCGCTTTGAGTTTCAACAGAATTTTGTTCCTGGGTTTGGATTTGGGAACTTTGCCCCTGATTTTTCACCTGATTCTTTTCCTGAGTTGAGACGGTATTTCCCACACCCTGGTTTCCCGTCGTTTGGGGCACAGTTTGGGGCACGGTCTGTCCGGCTTTGTTGCCTTGGTTGGCGTTGGTGCTGACGGCTTGCGCTTGGACAGCCAGGCCAAATGCCAGAAGTGATGCAACTGCGATTGTTTTTTTCATTGGTTTTATTTTTTACAGATTATCTGAATTACATTATATCACAAAAAGCAAAAAATTATTTTCTTTTCTTCACCCAATTCGCAATGAAAAATCCTCCTATAACAAAAGCCACCCCCGAAATTTGAAGCGACCAAACAAGAACCATGAGCCAATTATCCATATTTCTCGCGAAGGCAGAGAAAATATATAAGCATCCGGCAAGGATAAACGCAACGCCTCCGACAATTTCACGCTTCCACGAAATTATCAAAACGATCAACAGAATCAGAACCGGGATGTTGTGCATAAGCAACCCGACAATCGTTCCCCAAAATCCCAGCCCCTCATCGAAAACATCCAGCGAAAACAGGACGAGAAACGCAAGAAATATAATTGATAAAATTCTGGGAGTCCAATACAGGAATTTTCCAACTTTTTTTGTCTCCATGCTTTCATCATACAACAAATTCGATGATTTTTGAATAATAAAAAGAGCTGGTCAGGCTCTTGTTGTTTTTACGACCCTTTCGGCTTTCCGAGTCTATTTTCCTTCTTTGAAGTCGAAAGTCAAAGCATCAACAAAATCGACCCAGTGGGTGAAAATGGTCAACAGGTCATAGGCCTGCGCCTTGCTGTCCACATTGTGGCCTTCATATTTGATGATCTCCAACTTGCTCCAATCTGAATCCAAGATGTCGCCGCTCACGCCCAGGCAGGCACAATTGCCCTCGACGGACATTGACCCCAAGAATGCCGTGTTGCCGAGAAATGTGGCCCGGACATATTCGTAGCCAACATTTTCCCGGATGAGATTTTCAAAAGCGCGTTGGTTTTCGAAAGTAAATTTTCTCGCCTTTTCGGCAAAGCGCGCATCCAATTCAATGGAAAAAACACAACTGCCAAGAGAAATGTCGCTTCTGCGGAACCACCCCAAAATTCTGTATACCGGTTTCATAACAATCCCCCAGTATTCTGTTATTAAGGTCCTGAAATAGAAGAATACGCCAAAAGACGGCTGAAGTCAAACAAAAAATCCGCCTTTGGAACGGATTCTTTTTTGCAAGCTTTTGCGGATGCTTCTCCTACTTCTTCGCTTCCACTTTCAAACTCTCGAGAGCAATTCCGTCATATTACCTTTTACTGATATCCTTGTCTTCCGACAGAATTTTCACTTCAAAGCCTGCTTTATTGATGGCATTGAGATAATCGTCCCTGAGCATCGCTCCCGCCACGCAACCCGCCAACAAGTCTTTGTCGTTTTTTTGTTCCTCGGAAAGACTCTGGAGCAAGACAATATCGGAAAGATACATTTTCCCGTCTCGTTTCAAAACTCGGTAGATCTCTCGAAAAGCTTTTTCTTTGCCGGGGACGAGATTGATGACGCAGTTGCTGATTGCCACATCAATGGAATTGTCCTCAACTGGCAATTTTTCAATTTCACCCAGCCTGAATTCAACATTTTTGTAGTTGTATTTTTCCGCGTTCTCTTTAGCTCGCTCAATCATCTCCTCGGTCATATCCACCCCTATGACTTTACCAGATTCGCCAACTCTTTGGGCTGCCAAAAAACAATCAAATCCCGCTCCAGAGCCCAAATCCAAAACAACATCACCTTCCTTGATTTGGCTCATCGCCACGGGATTGCCGCAACCCAGTCCCAAGTTCGCGTCGGAAACGGAACCTATTTCTTCATCAGAATAGCCTATGCTCTTGGCAATTTGCTCATTAGACTGATTTCCGCAACCGCAAGTGCATCCACAACCAGAACCGCTGCCGGCAATCTCCGCGTATTTGTCTTTCACGATTTTTTTGATGTCTTCGGATTTTTTCATACAATTCATATTAGCATTAAAAATCCAGAGGAGCAATATACAATGCAGAGCAGACTCACAAAATCTTCCTTCAGAGGAGGTGATTCGCGGAAAATATGGGTGTTGTTCAAGTCCTCTTGCTGAAGTTAGCGCCTATCTTCCAAATACCCTTTTCTCTAAACGCTGGAATAGTTTGGCGGCGAGCAGCATTGATGAGCGTGTTAACAGATTCGCTTTGTTCCTTGGCATAATCTGACAATTTCACAATCTTCTCTCCTTTCAGATATGTGATTCTCTTATGCAACGACTCCATAAGAGCAAGGGCAATTACTTTTTCCATAGTTTTCGTTTTCCCGTTCATCCTATATTCTTGAAATGATTTGTAGTATTCTGCTTTTTCCTTATCACGAATAATAATAACTGGCAGGCCAAATCTCAAAAGCTGATAATTTATTAGCACCCGGCCGATTCTGCCATTGCCATCGCAAAAGGGATGGACCGTTTCAAAATCCAGGTGAAATTTGGCAATCTTGTCTAAAAAATAATAATCCAGATTATTTGTATAATAATCAAACGCCATTTCAATGAATGATTCGATTTTTTCTGGAGCCGGAGCAATGTATGTGCCGACTCTCACATATTCACCTGGCTTTCTGAACCTTCCGGCAATTTTGTCGTCAATTCCGCTGATAAGCATTTCGTGGAGCAACAAAATAGTTTCCTTATCAACTTCTTTTTCCTTGGACTTATCGCGAATATAGTTGATAACCCGGGACAGATTTTTTGCTTCGAAAACTTCTCTGACACTCACGTCTCGCGAAACTTCCATTTCCAAAAGAATTTTTTCCGTTTCCTTGAGTGTCAAAGTTGAATTTTCAATTGCATTGGAGTTGTAGACACTTTCTGGAACTTCCGCCTCATCAATCAAAGCCAAAAGGGATTCCTTGCCTTTGCGAAGTTTGTCATACTTATTTTTAAGCTCTTGAATACGTTTTTTAACTGGATTTGTAATTGGCATATTTTTTAGTTAATTCTATGTAATAAGTATATGCCATTAACATTATTTTGTCAATATATCGTTAATTTATGCAAATTATTTATTATATTAACGTTTATTTTAGGAGTACAAATTGTTTCGCAATAACGGGGCAAGCAAAAAAGCACCATTGAAAGTGCCCTTTGCATATTTGAAGTGCTTGCAAACTTTTGCGGTTGCCCTGTGAGTCTATTTTTACCCCGACTATGCGTCGGGGAACGACCGTATAGGATTGCTCCGACGTGACGTCGGAGTTCACCGTATCTCCCTAGAAATAGAAATAAACTATTTGTATTTCATCTTTAACCTTGCCAGAATTACCGAGCAGATAAGCGGACTCACATTCGTCCAAAGGATAATATAATCTGGCTTGAAATATCCATAGAGAATGATGAAAACAGATTGGAGGAATAAAATTGTCACAAAATAGCCAGACAAATCTCTGGTCATTTTTGTCGTCCAACTTTTGTAAACTTGGGGCAGCAATCTGATTGTATTGAGCACACCTGCCACTATACCGAGAAAAGTCACCATTTTTTTATTGTTCGTTTACTTTTAACTTTTCTATTATATCACAACCAAGCAGAGCGGACACACAAAAACAGGATTTTCACCCTGTTTTGTTTCTTGCAAACTTTTGTGGTTGCCCTGTGAGTCTATTAACGACCGTATAGGATTGAGAAGTTGATGCTGAACATCAACTCTTTCACCGTATCTCCCTAGAAAGGAGGTGATCCATCCACAGCTTCCGCTACGGATGCCTTGTTACGACTTCACCCTTATCATCGATCCTACCGTAGTGCCGCCGAAACGGCGTTTTGGGTATTACCGACTCTCTTGGTGTGACGGGCGGTATTCGGATTCTCAACAACTTGTGAGATCACACACCACCGGACGAACGGTTTTCCCGTATCCTGGCGGTTTCCAATGCTGGATTGAATTCCTTTTTGAAATTGTGCTTCTTGCCGAACTTTCGCATTTGATTGCGAAGACGCTGGATTTTTTCAAAGCCTTTGTCGGTCAGATGCTTTTTCTCGCGCATGGCGAGTACAATCTTTTTGAAAAGCTTGTAGACATCCGCCTTCTTGGCTTCGAGCTGATAGTGATCAAGAAAAGGAAAAAGGATTTCCGTCAAATCCCGAGTGCTTGTCACTTTCAATTTGGCATGCGGATGCCATCCATATCGTTCATACGAACAATCATAGATTTTTCCGCAACCGATTGTCGCGACTATGCGCTCAAGAATTTTTCGATCATCGTCCCGGAGTTCGATCTCGAATTCCGGTTTGATTTCCACTCCTCTTTTCAAGGTCTTGTGCCGGTTTATACTCACCGAAAAAGACCCTTCGCCATCAATGAATCCAGAAACATAATGAGGATTCAATTTTTTGCATTGAATTTGCTCCTTCCCAAACGGATCTTTGAGGCGCGGATTGCGCTCGAAAGGTTTTCGCTTGGTACTATGAGCTCGGCTGACTTCTTGCATAGCATTGATTGAAAATTACCCTTCAATCTTTCCTCTAATTCTCGTGGTTAGTATACCATAGAATTGGAGGACTATCCAAGATCTCCCTTGGTCATCTAACAAACATTTTGACACCATCTCGACAAACCGATACATATATATCCATTTTTGAAGACGGCTTCCTCATGTACTCATAGAGTCGCCGAATATATATGCATTTGTCGTTTGTTCAAGCTGGCACCTGCTACTTTCGCCCTTCAGTCCGATCCTCACGGCGTCGAACCTGCGATTTCGCTTCACGGATTCTTCAATATCCATGATCAGACTTTCACTGACTAGTTTATTAAACTGCAAGGCACCCGAGTACAAGACCCGAGAACGTATTCACCGTGACATGGCTGATTCACGATTACTAGCGATTCCGGCTTCATGGAGTCGAGTTGCAGACTCCAATCCGAACTGGGACCGGCTTTTTTGGATTGGCTCCCCCTCGCGGGTTGGCTACCCATTGTACCGGCCATTGTAGCATGCGTGTCGCCCAGGACGTAAGGGCCATGCTGATTTGACGTCATCCCCACCTTCCTCCCAGCCCGGAATCTTCGAATTTCGAAAACTCTGGGCTGGGCAGTCTCGTGTGACACTTGTAACACACGACAGGGGTTGCGCTCGTTTCCCAACTTAATGGAACGCCTCACGGCACGAGCTGACGACAACCATGCAACACCTATATAGCACTCTCGAAGAAGTCTTTGTTTCCAAAGATTTGCAGCTATATTTCAAGCCCTGGTGAGGTTCCTCGCTTAGAGACGAATTGAACCGCGTGCTCCACCGCTTGTGCGGGTCCCCGTCTATTCCTTTGAGTTTTAAGCTTGCGCTCGTACTTCCCAGGCGGCCTGCTTAACGCGTTAGCTTCGGTCCGGAGAGGGTCGATACTCCCCAGACCTAGCAGGCAACGTTTAGGGCGTGGACTACCGGGGTATCTAATCCCGTTCGCTACCCACGCTTTCGTGTCTCAGCGTCAGACAAAGCCCAGTTCACTGCCTTCGCCTTTGGCGTTCCATATGATATCAACGCATTTCACTGCTACACCATATGTTCCATGAACCTCTGCTTGTCTCCAGCTATGACGTTTCAGATGCAGCTCCAACGTTGAGCGCTGGAATTTGACATCTGACTATCATTGCCGCCTACACACGCTTTACGCCCAATAAATCCGGATAACGCTTGAGGTCTCTGTATTACCGCTGCTGCTGGCTAGATTTTAGCTTATACAAGCCAAAAATTAACATCTGGACTATATCATCACCCCGATATTCTTCGGGGGCTCGGCGTCTTATGCGGATTCAGTTTCCAAAACAATCCGTCCGCATAAAGGTCTTTCGACCTAAGTCTCTGAGGGGTCACCCCGACGTCACGTCGGAGGACTTCCCTGCTGATTACAATTATATCCGGTTCCACGCAATGTGGAAAATCAGCGGCGGATATAAAGCTTCCAGCATATAAGCCAAGTTTTCCTGTCTCGCATTGCTGCGAGAGCTCTGCGCCATCCCTTTTCGGGACCACAGAGTTAGCAACCCCTTATTCGCAAGGTACCGTCAGCCCGCCGAAGCGGGTTTCTTCCCTTGCAAAAGCAGTTTACAACCCGAAGGCCTTCATCCTGCACGCGGCGTCGCTCGGTCAGGCTTTCGCCCATTGCCGAAGATTCTCGACTGCAGCCACCCGTAGGTGTTTGGACAGTGTCTCAGTTCCAATGTTGGGGATCATGCTCTCACATCCCCTACCCGTCATAGCCTTGGTGAGCCTTTACGTCACCAACAAGCTGATAGGACACAGGCCGCTCCTCAAGCGATAAATCTTTACTCCGAAGAGAACTATCTCGCATTATTCCTCCTTTCGAAGGATTATTCGAGACTCGAGGGTACGTTCCTATGCATTACTAACCCGTTTGCCGTGGGCCTAAACCCACGCGACTTGCATGCCTTATCCACGCCGCCAGCGTTCATCCTGAGCCAGGATCAAACTCTCAATAAGAATTCTTGATAAATCAAGAATTTTGAGCACCCGGAATTTTTTGATAGAAATTCCGGCGAACTCTAAGAATGTAATTGAATTGAATAGACTAGCTTTAGGACAACCACAAAAACTTGCAATTTTTGCCCCGACCTCGCGTCGGGGTTTTGTTGTCGTTCAATTGTCAAAGTTCTTCGTGTTTATCTCATTGAGATAACGAAAACACGACCGGAATAATCGGCAATTATATTACCAACTATTCCAGTCGCGTCTTTCATTTTTCCCGCTTAGCGGGATCACCCTAATTATGGCTTAAATGATCGACTTTGCTTTGGCTTTTTTATTATTTTTTAGCTGCCATCCATAGCAAGAACAATTATAGCAAGCTGAAAAATCGTGTCAAGAGCATTCGCAAAACACGAAAGGTTTGACCTTGAGGAATTTCGAGCGATAGCGAGAAAGGGAAAGGTCGAACCTTGATTTATAGCTTTCCCACCGCCTCCCGAAATTTGTCCCCCCGGTCGAATTCGTTGAGAAAAAGGCCGAAACTGGCTGCTCCCGGCGAGAGCAAAACCACATCTCCCGGTCCGGCCAGACTCTTGGCCCGAACGACTGCTTTTTGCATATTATCAAACTCGCTATCAACAATTTTTTCGGCATTTATTTTCTTGAGTTCGGCTTTGATTTTTTCCGTCGCTTCGCCTTTGAGGAAAATTATTCTCCTGACTTTCTCGCCAATGACTTTTGCAAATTCTTTGAAATCCAAATTCTTGTCCGCCCCGCCGGCAATCAGAATGACCGGTTCTGAAAAAGAGTTTATCCCCGCAATCGCCGCGTCGGGCATCGTAGCGGCCGTGTCGTTGAAATATTTTACTTTATCCAATTCCTTCACAAATTCAAGCCGATGGGAAACGCCTTTGAAATTTTTGACGGCCTCGCAAATTTTTTCCGGCGCAACGCCGAAAGCCAAAGTCGCTGCCGCAGCCGCCAAAATGTTTCCGATATTGTGATCTCCACGCAGCTTGATGTCGCTCAGATCGCAGATTTCCTTTTCCTCACCGTTATTGTTGAAAATAATTTTGTCGTCTTTGACATAGACGTCCGACGTCTTTTCGCCTTTAGACGTCGGACGTCTAAAGAAAGACACCACTTGAGATTTTGTTTCCCCTGCCAGCTCCCGCGAAGCCTCGTTGTCCCAATTCAGGACGACGCAATCATCCGGTTTTTGATTGGAAAAAATGCACTTTTTGTCCGCGATGTATTTTTCCATCGTGCCATAGTAGTTGAGATGATCCGGATAAATGTTCGTGACCACGGCGATGTGCGGGCTCAAATTCCCCCGGCCGAGCGCTGACAACCGCCAGCTCGAGAGCTCAAAAACAACCACGCCATTTTTGACGCCCTCAATTTTTTCAAGCAAATCCAAAACCGGCTTTTGCCCGATTCCCGCCGTGAAAACTTTTTTTCCGGACGCCTTGAGGATCTCGGCAATCAATGTCGCCGTCGTGGTCTTGCCTTTCGTTCCTGTCACGCCGATGATCGGCAGCCTGCACAACTTGAAAAATATGCTCGAATCCATCTCAACGGGAATTTTCTTTTTGAGCGCAGCTTGGATGTGTTTTGAGCTCCAGGGAACCGCCGGATTTTTCACGACCATATCGACGTTTTCAAAATCCTCAATTCGATGCTGGCCCAAAACAAATTTCACGCCTTTGAGATCCTTCAGTTTGGAAAGTGTCGGGGCAAGCTCTTTCTCCGTTTTCATGTCTGTCGCAATCACCTTCGCGCCAGCCTCCGCAAAAAAACGGACGGCTGCAACGCCGCCTCCGTGAAGGCCAATGCCCATAACGGTGATTTTTTTGTCCTTGAAATCTGATTTTTTCATAACAATTCTCCCGCCATTTCTCCCGTCAATTTTCCATCCCGCAAAACCGTTTTTCCATTCACCAAAACCTGTTCGACGCCTTCGGCATATTGGTACGGATTTTCGGCAGTGGCAATGCCTGCAACGGTGTTCGGATCAAAGACAACAATATCAGCAATCATATTTTTTTGCAACGTTCCACGTCCGGCCAGACCCAGCTTCTTGGCCGGCGCCG
>Ga0172369_10002407_pt1 | contig 25783 bp, 14 predicted proteins | sample LakKiv25m_FD_114539 | JGI IMG/M metagenome (GOLD analysis project Ga0172369, IMG submission 114539) | Freshwater microbial communities from Kabuno Bay, South-Kivu, Congo - kab_022012_11.25m | ecosystem: Environmental > Aquatic > Freshwater > Lake | place: Democratic Republic of the Congo...
GCTGGTTTCCCATCCAGTTGAGTATATATTGCCCGCCAAGTCCGCCATTAATTATTAAAAGCCAGAGAATCAGGAAAATCCATTCCATCAACGCTCCTCCCAAATGAATGAACAACAGTAAATTCTGAAAATGTCTGTTAAATTAAGGATATTTCTAAAATTGAGGGTGATTTATTTAATCTGAATACATTAAATTATTGAAGTTCTGTGTGGAGGAGCAATTATTTTCAGGAAAATAAAACGAATTAATGAATGAAAATCAGACAAGTTCTTTGGTTGCTACTGGCAGGATAATAATGAATCTTGTCCCGACGCCTTCTTTGCTCTCAACCTCTATTTTTCCGCCAAGGCTATTGATAAAGTCTTTGCAAATAGTAAGTCCGAGCCCGGTGCCTCTTTCATTCTTGGTGCCAGGAGAGGAGATAATATTTTTGTTTGTAAACAGGAACTGTAATTTTTCAGATGGAATACCTATTCCTGAATCCTCAACAATAATCTGTGCGGTTTCGTTGGATTCTTTAGCAGTAAGGACTATTTTGCTGCCCGGGTAACTGTATTTTATAGCATTTGATGTCAGATTTCTCAAGACGGTCTCAAGCATTTCGGGATCGGTATTCAACGAAAATGAATCTTTTAATTCGATCTCAAACTCAATTTCTTTCTGTTTCGCAATCTCTTTTTGAAATAAGATAGTATTATTGAACATATCCAAAATCTGGATATCCTGTCTGCTGATATTAAACTGATTAAATTGTATTCTTGACCAGTTCAGCAGATTCTGAGTTATGGAAAGAAGATTTTTTGCTGAGTTATAAATCGCTCTCGAATATTCAACAACCTCCTGCTTTGTAAGAGAATCATACTCATCCATAAGAACCTCAGAATAACCGAGAAGCGCCTGAAAGGGATTTTTAAGATCATGAGCAACGATTGATAATAGTCTGTCTTTGTAAAGATTGCTCTCAGCAAGTTCCACATTCCTGCTTTCCAAAATTCTGTTTAACCTCTCAAGTTCATTTTTCTGATCCATTAATTGTTTGGAGGTTTTATTTCTGAATCGATAGAATCTGAAAACAAGAACGAAAGCTGCCAGAAGGATTATCGAAATTCCAACCATTCCATATAGAAAAAATCTGTTTTGTTTCATCTGCAGATCTTGCAGTTCATTAGCTTTCCTGAGCGCGATATTCTCCTTTTCTTTTTCTCGCGAATTGTAATCAACCACCCAGTCAGCAACATCGCCGCTGAGTTTTTTCATTTGGTTACTGTTGTTAAGTTCTGTAAATCGTTCGAAATTTTTCAGAGCTTGCTCAAAGTTTCCGCGTTTTTTTTCGAGAATTGTTTTAAGTTGATAATACTCTGCCTGAAGTTCGACAAATTTTTCTTTAGTAGAAATAGCCCACGCCATTTCAAGATACCTGTCAGCTTCATCGTAGTCCTGCTTTACGATATTCAGGTTTGCAAAATTTTGATAGGTATCGGTAATAGAATAAAGATCGTTGACCTTTTTTGCAGAATCGAGGGCTTCGCTATAAATTTGCTCAGCCATTTCATAATCCTTCTTACCTGCATATGCTCTGCCGACATAATTGAGTGCAGTTGCAACCGAATTTAATTCGCCCTGATTAGAATAATACTCTGCCGATTTTTTCCCGGTTTCAATAGCTTTGTCATATTTACCTATTTCATTATAATACATGCTAAGGCAAAGGTTAGAGTAAGCTTTGCCAAAGTTATATTTAAGCCTGAAAGACTGTTCGAGCGAGGTGTTGAAAGTAGAATCTGCCCTGTCATAAAATTTCAATTTAAGATAAATAAGACCGATATTATTAGAAGCGACAATAACACCTACAGAATCTTTGATTTCCTCTCTAAGACTATGAGATTTGCTATAAAACTTAAGAGCTTTTTCATAATCTCCGATGCGCCAGTATATAACTCCGATGTTATTTGCAGACATTGCAATGCTGTAGGGGATATTAAGCTTTTCGCGAATTGTTAATGCTCTGTAATGATACTGCAGAGCTTCAAGGTATTGTCCTTTACGCCAGTATAACAGCCCGATGGAAGAATACTGGAGCGCTTCCATTTTTTCATTGCCGTTTCTTGCGAAAATACCAAGAGCTATTTTTGAAGCGGAGATTGATTCATCAAGTCTTCCGCTGAAAGTATAAAGATCACCAATATTATCGTATAATGTGGCAATTTTGACCGAATCATCAATCTTTGAAAATTCGCGCAATGCTCTTAATAACGATTGTTCCGATGATTTCACGCGTCGTAAACGGTACTCAGCCCAGCCTTTGGCACGATAAGCATCGCCGATGTGATAAACCGAGTTGAATTTTTGAGCAATTTTCAGAGCCTGCAATGAATAGCCGAAAGCGGAATCGGGGGTTGTATCAACAACTAAATCAGAAAGCTGAATCAGAATCCTGGATTTTTCTATTCCTTCAGAACGATTGAATTCGGCTTTCAAACTGTCAATAGTCTGACCTGATGCCGAAAACGCCATTAATAAAATAATTATCGTAAATAAATTTATCTGGTTCCTGATCACTTTTAATAAACGATCTGTTAATAATAGCAACATACAAAATTAATTAAAATAAAAAAACATAATTTCAAATCACATGGTCCTTTGATTTTGTTTCAAACACTTCAAATACAATACTATTAAGCTACCCGGAGAAAAGACTCCATTAAGCAAATTTCACTTATCTTCTGTCTGAATCTCACGTTTTTCGTGCAAACTTCCCCTTCTAACTGATAAGTATATCCCTGGTAAACAGAGCACAGCAAACAGGCTGAAAGCAATGCGTGAACTTAGCAGAAAACTATCGGCAGCAGATGGATCGACTTTGCTCTCGCCGATAAAAATTGTAAAGATTATCATAACTAATCCCATACTGAAAGCCTGACCGATCAGTCGCATTTCAGCCATGACTGCCGATGCGAGTCCATAATCACGTTTTTCAACAGAACTCATAATGGCGTTCGCATTGGGCGATGAGAACATAGCAAATCCAAATCCCAATATTGAAAGAATTAGCATTAAAATTATATTTGGAGTATCCGGACCAATAAAAATCAGCCCTGTCAAGCCGGCTGCAATAACAGCCATGCCTATTGAAGCAACCACCCCTGGTTCAATTCTGTCACTTAATCTTCCTGCAAGAGGCGAAAATAATGCCTGGAGTACAGGCTGAATTATGAGTATTATACCAGCACTCTCAGGAGTCAGGCCCTTAACTGTCTGAAAGTAAAAACTCAGTAGAAAACCAACCGCGAAAGTCGCACTATAATTAATTAATGCTGCAAGATTTGAATTTCTGAATGTTTTATTGCGGGATATCAGATTGAAATTAATTATCTGAACATTGCTGTTTTTTTGATCAAAATAGAAAAGGGCCCAGCCGAGTATTCCAGCAGCGAGAAAAACAAATCCGATTAATCTTGGCGCTGCTGAAAATCCGAAAAGTACAAAGAGAATTGAAATGCTCAGAAGGAAAAAACTGCGAAACCTGAAGTGAGCAAATATTTTATCAACATTTTCCCGGGTTAGATAAAAGGCGAGCGGCAGGAGGATAACAAAGCCAATAAGCGCTGTTATTAAGAAAATACTTTCCCATCCAGCCCGGTGCGTTATTATTCCGCCGAGAAAAGGACCTGAGGATAGGCCGGTATAAACAGATGCGGTAATTATTCCCCGCGCTTTTCCCCTCTTTTCAGGCGGATATATTGAGACAACTATAGCAGCCGCAGTGCTGAAAAGAAAAGCAGATCCGATTCCCTGAAATATTCGGAAAATTAATAAGGACAGAAGAGAACTCGAAAATACAGAGAGAAGTGAGGCTGCTGAAAAAAGAATAATGCCAATGCGGAAAAAAACAACTCTTCCGTACCGGTCTGAAAGTCTTCCAACAGGGATCAGGAAAACCGCGGTAGCAAGTAAATAAATACTTGAGATCCAGCTTGCAGCATAAGCCGTTATGCCGAAATCCAGTGAAATCACCGGGATCGCAATGTTCAGTGATGATCCCATAAAGCAGTCATAAATGAAGAAGCAGAAGTAACAAATAGAGCTAGAGACGGACTGCCGGCGCCAGTATGTTTTGAAATATTCAAATTCGATAATCCTGTAAAAGATAAATTTTAATTACATGAAACTATAAAACATTAATGATGCAGCAAAGGTAAATTGAAAAAATGGATGATAAATGTCTGCTCTGCAAATGAGCGTATTTTTTCCCCAAATTTTTTCCATTAACAAATGATTTTCTAATGAAGGAAATAGCCTGACATCGTGCGATTTACATCACTTGCACAATATTAACTAATTCCATTATTTTTCCTGGATTCTTACCTAAATCAGGTTAGATTCATATTTTTCATACTCCGGTTAATTATTGCCGGGTCATTTTTTGAGGGTTATATGAGACAAAAAAACTATGCTTTAATACTATTTGCGATAATAATATCCTGTAATCCGCTGCAAATATTTGCACAGTATGGGTGGGTTAATGTAAAGGGTAAACCTTTGGATATTCAATTCGATAGTCCGTCAAGAGGCGTTGCCTGCGGGGAGAATTATCTGGCTTATACAACCGATGCCGGTGACTCCTGGTTTTCGGCGGCACTGCCTGTGGAGGGTGATCTCAATGCAATAACCCTTACTTATGGAGCCGGACATGCATATGCAGTAGGTTCAAACTATCTTGGCAAATGCGTAATTTTTTCATCGGCAGATGGGGGCAAAAAGTGGAAACATGAAAATTTTGTGCAGAACGGAGAACTTGAGGCAATTACAACTAATTATTCTTCCTCAACCGGATATCATATCTGGGTCAGCGGGACTGTTGTAGCATATAATCACAGTTTCGAGGATGTTTGGGAAATCAGAATGAATGGACTTCCCCAGTACGAATATTTCAGCGACATCAAATTTATGGATGACCAGATTGGCTTTGTAGCAACCTCTTATGGGGCAGTTTACCTTACTGAGGATGGCGGACTCAATTGGACAGTGAAAAAAGCTAAACCGCTTGTATATGAAAATATCAGGGCGCTTTGGGTTAGTCAGAGTTCAACGCTTATTTATGCAGCAGGGGACAGAAATGGCAAACCAGTGGTTTACAGATCACAAAATCGCGGAGATACATGGGATGAACTTACAATTGCCAGTAGCATGAATGGATACTGTTCAACTATTGCAGTGGGTTCAGAGCTATTTATCGGCGGCCATTTTTATGATGGTACCAATTCAGGGTATATCTTAAAAGCTCCGCAAAGTTTTCTTGGCAACTGGGAACTCTTATCAGTTCATGTTTCAACTGAATCAATCAAGTCGCTATTTCATATAAGCGGTGAAACATTTTTTGCCGTAAAGGATGGAATAATAAAAACAACTGATAATGGTGTTACATGGGAAGGAAAAGACTTGCCATGGGATGATTTTTACATAAACGATATTGATTTTCTTGATGATAACCTCGGTTTTATGACTGGGAACCATAAATCACTGCTATTATCTTCCGATGGTGGAGAAAACTGGTCAATAATCGATTCATCAATTGCAAATAAAAATATGCACAAAATCTTTTTTGTCGATGATTCCACCGGATGGGCCTGCGGATCGGAAGGATATGTATTAAAGACAACCGACAGAGGAAATACCTGGGCTGATGCGAGTGCAAATACTCCCGTTGATCTGAGGGCAATACATTTTATCGATCGCGATCACGGATGGGCTGTGGGTGGTAGCTGGGTTTATATCACTCCGACAAATTATTATTTTTCGAATGTTTACTGCAGGACAACTGACGGAGGAGATAGTTGGGCTGTTTCGGCATCTTCCGCGGGTACTCAGCAGAACGCAGTCTTTTTTATTAATTCACAGAAAGGCTGGTCTGCAGGGAACGGCGGTCTGATTTTCGCTACATCGGACGGTGGAGTTGTCTGGGATACAATTTCAACCATAGATGCTTCAGATTACATATACGACATTGTTTTCAGGGATGAGCAGATCGGGTACGCTGTGGGTGGTACCGGACCTGAAGTGATATACCGTACTTCGGACGGAGGGAATAACTGGACGAAAGTTCAATCACTCAATGGCGCCGGGATAGCTGATATTGATTTTGACAGTAATGGGAAAGGCCATGCAGTCGGTTCACATTACTGGCAGTCAGCAACAGGATATACCTGGTTTAGGAATTCTTATGTTTTTAACAATTTCCATGGATCGTGTATTGATACCAGAAGTGATTATCTTTCATGGATTGGAGGCGGAAGGAAACTCTATAAATACGATAGAGTCTATGTTACTGATCTTCCAGGAGAAGAAGAAACAGTCAGCAAGCCGCATTCTTTTTATCTTGAGCAAAATTATCCCAATCCTTTCAATCCGGAGACAATTATTAATTATCAATTGGATCATAATTCTCTCGTTGACCTGAGAATCTACGATTTACTTGGGAATGAAATAACTGTTCTTGAAAAATCATGGAAACCTGCCGGAAATTACAGTATTAGGTTTAATGCTGATGGTCTTCCAAGCGGAGTTTATTTTTACAGGCTGCAGAACAGTAAAGGTTCACTGACAAAAAAAATGATATTGATCAGATAACCATGTGATTAGTTTGCTAAGTCAAATACCTTGGAATTTCAGATCGTTTGAAGTTAATTTATTAAAGGATTCCATTCCTGATCTCTTATCCTGTGAAAAATCAAAAAGAGAAGAATGGAATCCTTTTTAATCTCGCTGCATCTAACCTTCAAAAATCCGGAGAATATAATGCCAGTTTTTGAATATAAATGTTCAGACTGTGATACAAAGTTCGACTATTTACATAAATCCTCAGTGAAAATTGATGATGTAAACTGCCCGAAGTGTAACTCAACAAATAATAAAAAGTTGCTTTCCTCTTTTAGTGCATCGGTTAGCAGTGGTTACTCCTATTCGGGGGGATGTTCCGATGGTTCCCGCTCTGTTCCTGCTCCCACCGGCGGCTGTGCATCAGGTTTGTGCGGTTTGAACTAATTTTTTTGATGATGCGCCTTTTGGCGCATCATTGGTTTTACATACATTTGACCTGCACTATTTTTATTTATAGTTCAAAAGCCACAATTTAATATCAATCCTCCCCCTCATGCATTCAATCTTACGACAATTCCACATTTATGATTCTTATAACCTGACATTTAAATGATTGATTAATCAAAGGTTATCATTAAATTAATATTCTGGTAAAAATTAAACTTTTTGTATAAAACTTTGTTCTAATAGATTAGAGTGAATGAGAAAGGAAATCGAACCGAATGCATCAAAGATTATTAAAGTTTTTAACTGTTGCACTTTTTTTTAGCAGTAGTTTTTATCCGCAAGGTAAATCCGAAAATTTTTATTTAAAAGGAAGAGTACTCGATCTTTCGACCGGAATTGCACTTGAATTTGCGAACATTATCCTGCTTCGTGAAAAAGATAATATGCAGGAACTCGGCACTGTATCCGATAGAGAAGGCAATTTTTTACTTCAGGATATTAATGAAGGGCGCTACTCTCTCAAAATCAGTTTTATCGGTTATGAAGATAATTTAATTAAAGGAATAATTGCCGGTAAGAATAAGAGCATGGACGTTGGCAATATCTTTCTGGTGCCGGTTGCATATGGTGTTGAGGATGTTATTGTTTCAACCGAAAGGGCTCCTGTTTCTTACGAAATAGACAAAAAAGTAATAAACGTTGATGGACAGCTTGCAGCAGCTTCAGGGACAGCTATTGACATCCTTCAGAACGTACCATCTGTTACAGTTGATATTGAGGGGAACGTTAGTCTTAGAGGCAGCGGTAATTTCAGGGTTCTGATTGACGGCCGCCCGACGATTCTCGATGCGAGTGAAGCACTTCAGCAAATTCTTGCGAGTTCAATTGAAAATATTGAAATAATTACCAATCCATCTGCCAAATTCAACCCGGAAGGGACTGCTGGCATAATAAATATAGTGTTAAAAAAAGCCAAACGTAAAGGTATGAGCGGTGTTGTTGCTCTAAATGGGGGACTTGGCGAGAAGTATGGGGCTGAGCTGCTTGGCGATTATAAAACTGAGGATTTTCATGCAACTCTCGGCCTTGATTATAATGATCGCATTTTCCGGATGACCAACACAGAAAAAAATTGGACTGAAAGTAATGGTATCCGGAAATATAGAAACTCTGATGGAAACTCAAACTGGGGAAGGAATTCATATAGCGGGAGAGCGTCCTTTGCATTTGAGCCATATAATGCAGGAAGTATGACATTGGGCGGCAGGTATCGCGATCGTGAACACAGCGGATCAACTAATCAGATATTCACACAATGGAATAATCTCGCCATCCCTTCGGAAACAAGTAATAGCATATCTGAAAGATCGCGCGGAGGATACGGATACGAAATTTTCACAAATTTCACGCATAAATTTGAGATTCCGGGTCATGAAATCTCAGCAGAGATTGATTTTGAATCAGATGACGGAGATGAATTAACAACGAATGAGCTGATTAAGAATGGCAGTATAGTCAGCGGGCAGAGATTCCATGAATTTGATCCGGGGACTGAATTCGGAGCCAAGTTGGATTATGTTCTGCCATTGGGTGAGAAATCCAAATTTGAAGCCGGCTATAACGGTGAATCGGAATTCAGCGATGAGGGGACAGGGTTATTTAATTACAATTCAGCGACCGGAAATTATGTCGAGGACATACTTTTCAGTAATCAGGCTCAATATGAGAAAACAACTCATGCAATATATTCCCTATACGCAGGTAGTATTAGCGACTTTGGTTATCAGTTTGGTTTCCGGACAGAATACACTGGAAGACAAATTGATCTTGTCAGGACAAATCAGTCATTTTCTGTAAGCAGATGGGATTACTTCCCGAGCGCCCATTTTTCGATGAAATTTGAAGGCGGGAATCAGATAATGACGAGCTATACAAGGCGGATCAATCGTCCCCGGGGATGGGAACTTGAGCCGTTTATTACTCCGGTTGATGCTTACAATGTTCGTTCCGGAAATCCTGATCTTCTTCCGGAGTACATCGATTCTTATGAACTTGGATACCAAATGTTGTTTGGAAAGAGCATTTTCTCAGTCGAAGGATATCACCGTTTTACAATAAACAAAATTGAGCATGTGAGATCGGTATATTCGGATAATATTACATTAATGACCTCGGAAAACGTAGGAGAGGATTATTCTACAGGGATTGAATTGTTTTATAATTTTGACCCGTTAAATTCCTGGAACGTTAACCTGATGGCGAACATATATGATTACCGTGTGAGCGGAAGTATGCTCGGTAATAGTTTCGACAGAAAAAGTTTTAACTGGAATTTGAGATTCAACAACGATCTTAAGATCGGTGAGACAACACAATTGCAGCTTAATTCTATTTATAACAGCGCTTCGGTCTCATCTCAGGGAACAGTTGAAGCTTCGGCTTTTGTAAATTTTGCTGTTAAGCATGAAATCATGAAAGATTTTCTGACTGCAACTCTTCAGGTGAATGATATTTTTGGTACCGCCAAAAGAGAATCTACATATCAGACTCCCGAACTCTATAATTATGGGCTCTCTCAGAGGGAATCACCTGTTGTAATGTTAAATCTCAGATTCAATTTCAACAATTATAAAAATGACCGCCGGGAACAGGGTGGTGATGGAATGGATATGGGTGGACAAGAATTCTGACAGTGTTTATACTTATTCATACTGCCAGGGGTATCATGGAGAATGTGCAATTTGTATTATTCCTTTTGAAGTAACTTAATTGGAAATTCATATATTTACTTATCCTCGTATTAAAAGTAAACCACTCAAGGTAAAAAGATATGCAGAATAAAACGATCATAAAAGGCAGCGGAAATACCGCGATTGTTTATAAAGATGAAAGAATATCCTACAATGAATTACTCGAAAGAATATCTTTCTATTCCTCATTGTATGAAAAACAAGATAAAGTGGCAGTTTTTGCAGCCAATTCACCCGGATGGGTATATGCTTTTTTTAGTGCCTGGAAACATGAAGCTATATCGGTTCCTATCGATTTTATGGCGACTTCTGATGAAGTGGCTTATATTTTGAATGATTGCAAACCGGGAGTCATTTTTTATTCTGATGAAACCGAATCAACGCTGCAAAAGGCGCTTGAAAAAACTGAGCACAAAATAAAGTCAATTAAAATTTCACCGGAACTGTTTCCCGAAACTTCTAATGAGATACGTGAAATTGATGTTCCTGATCCGGAAAAAACTGCTGTCATCATTTATACTTCCGGAACCACAGGTTCGCCGAAAGGTGTGATGCTTTCATTTGACAACATTCTTGCAAATATCGAAGCTGTTGCAGATGTTATCCCGATATTCACAGCGGAGCGAAATGTATTGGTTCTTCTCCCGCTGCATCATATTTTCCCGCTGCTCGGTACTCTTATTGCTCCACTATCCGTAGGGGCTTTGCTGGCTTTTTCTCCTTCGATGGTGTCGCAGGACATTATAAGTACTCTTCAGAATAATAAGGTTGCTATTATTATCGGGGTTCCCAGGTTGTATGAAGCTATCCGAAAAGGGGTGTTGGACAAAATAAACAAAAACAGTGTTGCAAAGGCTCTTTTCAAAGTGGCAAAGCTTGTTAATTCAAGATCATTTTCGAAGAAGATATTCGGGAAGGTTCATGCAGGTTTTGGTGGTAATGTTCAGTATATGGTTTGCGGCGGCGCTAAATTAAATGAAGCTGTTGCCAAAGATTATAAAACTCTCGGATTCGAAATGCTTGAAGGCTTTGGAATGACAGAAGCCGCCCCGATGATCACTTTTACACGTCCCGGCAGGTGGAAAATAGGATCGGCGGGAGAGAAAATGCATACGCTCGAAGTCACTTCCAGAGATGGTGAAATAATTGCCCGCGGAAGAAATATTATGCAGGGGTATTACAATAAACCAGAAGATACTGCAAAAGTGATTAAGGATGGCTGGCTGCATACAGGGGATCTCGGATATTTTGATAAACAGGGTTTTATTCATATTACGGGACGCTCAAAGGAAATTATTGTTCTTTCTAACGGAAAGAATATTAATCCCGAAGAAATTGAAATTAAATTAAAAAATACAAGTGACATCATTTCGGAAGTGGCTGTATTTGCCAATGAAGATATGCTAAATGCTGTGATCTGTCCCGATTTCAAAGTGCTGCATGAAAAAGGAATTGGAAATTATGAGGAGATATTCCGGTGGGATGTTATTGATAAATACAATAAGGAAACTTCGCCCTATAAAAAGATAACGAAATTTTATCTGAGCAAGGAAGAATTGCCAAAAACAAGACTTGGAAAGATTCAGCGGTTTAAACTGCAGGATATGGTTTCAGGAAAAATTAGTACAAGAAAGAATCAAAAGGAACCTGAATATGAGGAATATACAGTAATCAGGGACTTCCTTAAAGATCAGAAAAAAGGCGATATCCTGCCTGATTCCCATCTTGAGATCGATCTTGGTCTTGATTCACTCGATAAGGTAAACCTATTAGTTTTTCTTGAATCGACATTTGGAATAAATTTAAAAGAAGAAGTTTTCATTCATAACCCGACTGTTGAAAAACTTTCGGCTTATATGAAAGAAAAGAAAAATAAATTCACAGTTGAAGCTGTTCGCTGGAGTGAAATACTAAAAGAAAAGACCGATTTGCGTCTTCCCAAAAGTTGGTTTACCCAAAATCTTTTTAAGAATTCCTCAAGAATTGCTTTTAAAATGTATTTCCGGCTTAAAGGAGAGGGTACAGAAAATATTCCAAAATCTCCATTTATACTTACTCCGAACCATCAGAGTTTTTTTGACGGATTATTCGTGTCCGTATTTCTGAAGGATAAAATATTCAAGAACACCTATTTTTATGCAAAGGAAAAACACGTAAGGAATCCTATTGTAAGGGCATTTGCGAACAGGAATAATGTGATAGTTATGGATTTGAATAAAGATCTTAAACTTTCACTTCAGAAATTGGCGGAAGTACTCAAAAAAGGCAAAAATATTATTATTTTCCCTGAGGGTACACGGTCCACGACTGGTGCTGTTGGTGAGTTTAAGAAATTTTTCGCAATACTCAGCAAAGAATTAAATGTTCCGATCGTACCAGTTTCAATAAAAGGAGCGATTGACGCATTGCCCAAGGGAAGTCTTTTTCCAAGACCATGGAAAAAGATCCAGGTGAAATTTCATAAACCTGTCTATCCGGAAGATAAAACCTATGACTTGCTTTCAGATCAGGTTTTTAAAGAACTTTCCTCTGAGGTTAACTGAGTTATCTGACTATCTCAAGCAAAAGATGATTCTTGAGTACTTTCTGTCCTTCGGATACATGAATTGCTGAAATCTTTCCACTAAGAGGAGAATTTACAGTGTTTTGCATTTTCATAGCTTCCAGGATCAGAAGAGGTTGACCTTCAGTCACTATCTGATCTTTTTTTACAAGAAGTTTCAAAATAAGCCCTGGAATAATTGCAGTAATTTTTCCAGGGTCTTTCACTTTATATCTTTCTCGTTTTAAAAATTTGGTCGTTGCTCTGGTTTCATATCGAGTATCGTCAACTTCGAGTTTAATATTTCTGTCTTCGTTCTGCATAATTAAAAAGGCGGGATACCGTGTTTTTTCTTTACTCTTGTTTCCGATTTGTTTTCTGAGATTTTAATTGCATGAATCAGATAATTTCTCGTCTCTTCGGGGTTAATTACCGCATCAACATGACCATTTGCGGCTGCGATGTATGGATTAGCGAATTTTTCAGTGTATTCCTGGACTTTAAGTTTTCGCATTTCGTCGGGATTTTCTGCTGATTGAATTTCAGCTTTAAATATTATATTAGCGGCTCCTTCAGGTCCCATCACGGCAATTTCGGCGGTTGGCCATGCAAAAACAAAATCGGCGCCAAGGTGGCGAGAGCACATTGCAATATAGCCACCACCGTATGCTTTACGGAGAATAACTGTGATTTTTGGTACTGTGGCTTCACTGTATGCATAGAGAAGTTTTGCTCCATGACGAATAACGCCCGCATGTTCCTGATCAACTCCCGGAAGGTAGCCGGGAAGATCGACCAGAGTTATCAGCGGAATATGGAATGCATCACAGAAACGGATAAACCTTGCGGCTTTATCAGATGAATCAACATCCAGAACTCCGGCAAGCACCAACGGCTGATTGGCAACCAGCCCGACTGTTTCACCATTAATCCGGGCAAATCCAATTACGATATTCGAAGCCCATCTATCCTGAATCTCAAAAAAATCTGAATCATCGCACACTGCTTTGATCACATCCCTTACATCATACGGTTTATAAGGCTCAACCGGAATAATATTTTCGATCCTGATTACCGGTCTCGGCAATTTTGGAGGGAATGGTTTCGCCTTTTTTGTGTTATTCCATGGAATAAAAGTTATCAGTTTTTTTATCTGATCAAAACATTCAAGTTCACTTTTGGCATAAAAATGAGCATTACCCGAAATTTCAGTCTGAACTCTGGCACCGCCAAGATCTTCCATACTGATTTCTTCGCCAAGAACTGTTTTGATAACTTCCGGTCCGGTAATGAACATTTTAGAGATATTTTCAACCACAAAGACAAAATCTGTTAACGCGGGCGAATAAACTGCTCCCCCTGCACAGGGTCCCAGAATAACGGAAATCTGAGGGATAACTCCGGAAGCAAGAGTGTTTCTGTAGAATATTTCGCCGTAACCAGCGAGTGAATTCACACCTTCCTGAATCCTTGCCCCTCCTGAATCGTTGATTCCAATTAGCGGAATTCCAAGTTTGACGGAGTGATCCATAATTTTTGTGATTTTTCTTGCGTGCGCAAGACCGAGTGATCCACCGGCGACAGTAAAATCCTGAGCGAAGATCCCCACGGGGTAACCATAGACAGTGCCTGTGCCAGTAATAACACCGTCTGCCGGGAGCTTCTTTTTGTCCATGTTGAAATCCTGGCATTTATGCTCCACAAACAGATCATATTCATGGAAAGAATCTCTGTCAAGCAGTGTGGTAATTCTTTCTCTGGCGGTAAGTTTTCCCATCGCAGCCTGCTTTTCGATGGCTTTAACACCGCCTCCCACCTGAGCGCTTTCTTTCCGTGTAAAAAAATCAATTAATTTCTTCGCGAATGACATGCTGATATATTATTACCTAATAAAAAAAAATCTGAGCCAAAATATAGCCGTTTTACTTTTATAAATGAAATTATATCAATCAGATTGCCTGGCTGGATAAAGCTGAGGTGCTCATATTATCAACTCAGCAGAGACATGTACTTTTTTTATTGAAAGTGATTATGTTTACATCTTGTTTATTAAAATTTGATCGAATTATTATTCAGGTGAAAAAATGAAAAAAGTTTTATCATTATTAATATTTGTGCTTTTTATTGGTAGTCTGCAATTCCTCGCACAGGATAAAAAGGTTAAAAATCAGAAAGATTTTCCGGCTCCTCCGGTTGCAGCAATAAAAACAGTTACTTTTGAAGAATTTGGTCATACAAGGACTGATAATTATTTCTGGCTTAGAGAAAAAGAAAACCCCGAAGTTATTGCTTACCTCAATGCCGAAAATGAATATGCTGAAACAGTGATGAAAGAAACAAAAGATCTTCAGGATAAATTGTATTCGGAATTAAAATCCCGCATTAAGGAAGAAGATACGTCGGTACCATACCTGATGAACGGATATTACTACTACTCGAGAACGATAAAAGATCAGCAGTACAGGGTTTATTGCAGGAAACAGAGTAATCTTGATGCAGCGGAAGAAATTGTTTTTGATGTTAATAAGATGGCTGAAGGATTTCCGGCATTTATTTTTGCTGATTTCGAAATCAGTCCTGATAATAAGATCGCTGCTTATATGAGCAATACAACTGGCTCTTATGCGGATTTCACTTTGAAATTTCGCATACTTGCAACCGGAGAAGATATCAATGGTGAAATAACAGGAGTGCAGAGTTTTGCCTGGGCGAATGACAGTAAAACCATTTTCTATGTTATTGGTAATGAAGCGCTGAGACCTTTTAAATTATTCAGATACGAAATTGGTTCTTCTGAGCCCGCCACAGAAATTTTCGAAGAGAAAGATGATCTTTTTAATCTCGCAGTGGGCAGAAGTAAAACCGGAGATTATCTGTTCTCAATTTCTGAGAGTTTCACATCCTCAGAAATCCGTTTCATAAAAGCTGATAATCCTGGAGAGCAATTCAGAGTTTTTATGCCGAGAGCCAAAGATATTGAGTATTCTATTGATCCTCATAAAGACTTTTTCTTAGTTACATATAAAGACAAGGAAAATTACAATTCAAAAATTTATTTAGTTGGATTGGATAATCCTGGTAATATGGCAGGATGGAAGGAAATTGTCCCACACAACGCTGATATAAAAATAGAAAGAGTCGAAATTTTTGATAAGTTTTTTGTAATGCAGACCAGATCAAATGGTTTGCGGGAATTAAAACTGATTGAATTTGCGGGTATGAAAGAAACACCTGTCAAATTTCCTGAACCTGTTTATACAATGGGATTATCTTTCACTCCCGAATTCAATTCAGCTAAATTCAGATATACCTATATGTCTCTCAACCGCCCTGCAAGCACATATGATTATGATACTGAAACTGGTTTAAGTATTCTGCTTAAGGAACAGGAAGTTCCGGGCGGATTTAATTCATCGGATTATGCAGTTGAAAGACTCTGGGCAGATGCCCCCGATGGAAAAAAGGTTCCGATGGCTATCGTTTATAAAAAGGATTTGAAGAAAAATGGAGAGAACCCTGCTTTTCTCTATGCCTATGGTTCATACGGAGCTACTACTGAGGCGTACTTTAATTCTTCAGTCATTAGTCTGCTCGACAGGGGATTTGTTTATGGAATTGCCCAAGTACGCGGCGGAAGTGAACTTGGGGAAAAATGGTATGATGATGGTAAACTTTTTAATAAAATGAATTCATTTACCGATTTTATTGCCTGTTCCGAGAAGCTTATAAAGGAAAAATACACAAGCAGCGAAAAACTTGCTGTTTATGGCGCCAGCGCAGGCGGTCTTCTTATGGGCGCGATAGCAAATCTCAGACCTGATCTCTATAAGGTAATTATTGCCGGTGTTCCATTTGTTGATGTAATTAATACTATGCTTGATGAATCTCTGCCTCTTACCACTCAGGAATACGAACAGTGGGGCAATCCGAATGAAGAAGAAGCTTACAGGTATATTTTATCCTATTCTCCATATGATAATATTCAGGCGAAAAATTATCCGGATATTCTTGCAACCGGCGGATTGAATGATTCACAGGTTGGTTATCATGAACCATCGAAATGGGTTGCAAAGTTGAGAGCTATGAAAACGGATGACAACATAACATTATTAAAGATTAATATGGACTCCGGGCATGGAGGTGCCACAGGCAGATTTGGACAATTGAAAGAAATAGCATTCGAATATGCGTTTATCCTCAGCCGGATGGGGATTTTTGAATAATTTTCGAATATTTTATGCTTATTAGCTGTAAGCATAAATAGTTATTTTTTAATGATTTATAGTTCCGTGAACTTTTTCGGCTAAAAATTCCTTATTTTTGCAGTACCAAACCGGACACTCTTTTGAGGGTGCCCGGTTTGTTTTTTGTTATAAGTGATAAATGCTGCTCTCAGAGCGGCAATCAGGAGAAAGTGTGACGGATATCAGAAACATAGCAATAATTGCTCACGTTGACCATGGAAAGACCACCCTTGTTGACCAGATTTTGAATCAATGTGAAGTATTCAGAAAAAACCAGGTTGTTAGAGAGAGATTTCTGGACTCAAATGACCTTGAACGGGAACGGGGAATTACGATCCTGGCAAAAAATATAAGCGTACCTTATAAACATCTTAAAATAAACCTGATTGATACTCCCGGACATGCTGACTTCGGAGGCGAAGTTGAACGTGTACTGAAGATGGCTGATGGTGTTCTTCTACTAGTTGACTCCTTCGAAGGCCCGATGCCGCAAACCAGATTTGTTCTGCAGAAAGCCCTTAATCTCCACCTTAAGCCGATTGTGGTAGTGAATAAAATTGACAGACCTGATAACAGACCCCAGGAAGTTCTTAACGAAATCTATGATCTGTTTATTGAACTCGATGCCAATGAAGAACAGCTTGAATTTCCGGTACTTTATGCAAGCGGAAGGGAAGGATGGGCTGTTAATGAAATTGGGGATGAAAAAACAAATTTAACACCTCTTCTCGATGCGATAGTCGGATATATTCCCGCACCGCCGCTGATTGAAGGGGGAGTGCAGCTTCAGATTACAAGTCTGGATTACAGCGATTATCTTGGCAGGATTGGAATCGGGCGTGTTTTCAGGGGCAATCTTCTTAAAACGACAAAACTTTCAGTCATTAAACGTAACGGAACAGTACATGAAGTAACTCCAAGACAGATATTCTGTTTTGAAGGGGTGAGCAGAGTGGAGACCGATTTTGTTGCATGCGGCGATATTTGTGCGCTCGTAGGCATTGAAGATATAGATATCGGCGATACAATTGCCGATTCTGAATTTCCAGATCCGCTGCCTATTATTGCAATTGATGAACCCACAATATCAATGACCTTTACTGTTAACAATTCTCCCTTTTATGGTAAGGAAGGGAAGTATGTTACATCGCGTCATATCCGCGACAGGCTTATGAAAGAGCTGGAACATAACGTAGCGCTGAGAATTCAGGAAACGGGCTCTCCGGATTCACTAAAGGTTTCCGGGAGAGGTATTCTTCATCTTTCGATTCTTATTGAAAATATGCGTCGGGAGGGTTATGAATTACAGATCCGTGAACCAAAGGTAATTTACAAGGAAATAGACAGCAAAAAAGCCGAACCGATTGAAATTCTTACAGTTGATGTTCCGGGTGAACTTGCCGGTAAAGTGATTGAACTTGTTGGACAGCGCCGCGGTGAAATGCAGAAAATGGAAAGTAAAGGATCAATTACTGCAATTGAGTTTCATATTCCTTCAAGGGGAATTATGGGGCTCAGGACAAAACTGCTGACAGCCACCTCCGGTGAAGCTGTGATGCATCACAGATTTTATCAGTATGAATTCTTTAAAGGTGCGATTGGCAAAACAAAAAATGGCGCTCTTATTTCAATGGAAGATGGACCGGTTACCGGCTATGCCCTGGATGGACTTCAAGACAGGGGCAGATTTTTTGTCGATCCCGGCGAAGTGGTTTATAAAGGTCAGATCGTTGGAGAAAGTAATAAGGATATTGAGATGGAAGTAAATATCCAGAGGGGTAAAAAACTCACAAATATGCGCGCTTCAGGTTCTGATAAGGCAATTAAAATAGCGCCATCAGTGAAATTCAGCCTTGAAGAAGCCCTTGAATACATCGGGGATGACGAAATGGTTGAGGTGACCCCGAAATCAATCCGTCTCCGCAAACTTTACCTCGATCCTCACGAGAGAAAGCGATTCAATCTGGGGAAAATAGCTTCCAAAGAAAATTAAAATATTTGAATTTGCGGCTGATTTCATTCTCAGAAAATGAATCGGCAGATTATTATTTATTATACATCTGGTGAAGATTCCGGGATATGCGAATACCTTATTTAGTTTAAATGAGGCAGCATCTTCCCGGAAAATCTCTTAATTCATCAGATGGTTTTTTTATGCCTGCCTGCTCGATCTGATTATAATATTAGACGTCAGAATTTCCTGCCGCAATCGTTTTTATTAACTATTCTTCATAATAATTATCAATTGAATCAGTTTCCTGCTTATATTTGAGGGTTACCTTATTGAGCCGGGAAAATATTTTTCATGCAAAACCTTCTTTTTATTCTAAACCTTACTCTGCCTGTTTTTTCAATTATTTTTCTGGGTATTTTTCTGAGGAAAATCAAACTAATCGATGAGCATTTCAATGCTGTGGCATCACGATTAGTTTTTAACGTATCACTCCCGGCTTTTCTTTTTATGAAAGTCATAATTATTGATTTCAGCGAATTTTTTGATCTGGCTTTTATGGCTTTTGCGGTAATTGGCTCGGTACTTTCATTTGCAGGTACATGGTTATTTGTCCATTTTTCAGATATGCCATCCAAAAGCAAAGGAACCTTTGTGCAGGGAGCCTTCCGGGGAAATTTTGCGATAGTAGGTCTGGCAGTAATAGCAAGCGTTCTCGATAAAAACGCTCTGACGAAGGGCGCTTTTCTTCTGACATTTATCCTTCCTATCTACAACATTTTATCCGTAATAGTTCTTCTTGCCTATAATAAAGAGAGCAGCGGCAGAAGTGTTACCGGGTTTTTAAAAGAACTTGCGGCAAATCCACTTATCCTGGCGGTGCTTGCAGCAGTTATATTAAATATCACAAATGTTCCTGTACCAAAAGTTATCACGAAATCCGGAGAATACCTTGCTGCACTCACTTTGCCGCTTGCCTTGATAGGAATCGGGGGCTCGCTCGATTTTACGGCTGCCCGCAGAGCATCGTCGATGGCGTTCAATTCAACTGTAATAAAGATTATTGTTATTCCGGCTGTTTTTACGGGAGCAGGATATTTTGCCGGTTTCCGGGGGAGCGATCTTTCTTTGCTGCTTATATTTTTCGGTTGCCCCACAGCAATTGCCAGTTATGTTATGGCGGAAGCTTTAGGCGGCGATATTAAACTTGCCGGAAATGTTATCGTGCTTACTACAATTGGGGCTGCGGCTACGATTTCTCTCGGGCTTTTTATTCTCACTTTTCTGAATTGATTTTACAGTGTCCGATAGGTCAATAAAACAGCAGATTGGCCCGGTGAAGCAATTCAGACTGAAATCAAGCTACCTGAAAAAATCGCAGAATTTTTTCGTGAAGCTCGCTGAACTGGAATGGTTTTGCAAGAAAATCATCACAGCCTGCACTTGCAGCATTCTGCCTGTCTTTTGGATATGCATGGGCTGTCACTGCAATCACAGGAATATGCGAATATTTTTCCGATGCTTTTAATTCACTCGTCAACTGAAGCCCGTTTTTATGACCCAAAATTGAAATATCCATCAATATCAGATCGATATCAACACTTTCCAGGGCGGCATAGACGGTATCTTCAGAATCCGCAAAAGCAGTTTTATATTTTTTTCGAAGTGATCTGTTAATAAGATCCAGGTTGAATTTGTCATCCTCAACAATCAGGACCGTTTTCAAGTCATTCATGTCCTCTAAATTTTCCACTTTATCCATAAAATCAATTATTTCTTTTGGTTTTATTAAATTCAATAGTAAATGTTGTTCCCAGGCCTTTTTGGCTTTGGACGCTAAGTGAAGCATCATTCATTTCGGAAAATTCTTTGGCAAGTGATAAACCCAGTCCCACTCCTTCATATTTCCTTCCGTAGCCCATTTCTTCCTGATTGTAAGGTGCAAAAACATGAGGCAGCAGGTCGGCTCTGATCCCAACACCCGAATCAACTACTTTTATCTGCATGGAATGATTTTCACCCTCTGTCATAATCAATTCTACTTTTCCTTTATTTGTGTATTTTATTGCATTATCAAGAAGATGAATTAGGGTCTGTCTTAACAAATAGTTATCGGCAGATAGAATCACCGGACCAAAATCATTTCTGAAAGATAATCCAATCTTCTTCAATTTTGCAAGCATCATAAATCTGGATAAACATTCACTGCATAAATTCTCGAGATCAATATTTTCTTTTTCAAGGATGAAATCACCACTACGGATTCGCGAATAATCGAGAATGAGGTCAAAAGTGCGGACAATTCTTTCAGAGGATTCTTCAATTCCACTGAACATCCCTCGGTCTTCTTCATCAATCCTGTCGAAGTAAGTTTCCTTTATAACGTTTGTGTACCCAAGTATTCCATTTAATGGCGTTCGTATTTCATGGGAGATATTATTAATGAACGAATCTTTCAGAATACTGGCAGATTCCGCCTTTTCTTTTGCTTCGGTCAGTTCCTCAATCATTCTCTGTCTTTCATGATCAGTTTTAATTCGTAGCTTTATCTCCTTTCTTTTATTAACCAGGTAGATTCCAAGTACGACAACAATTATTAACAAAATGAAAATTATTATAAGCAGGTTTATTTGGTTTTGTTTTTCCCTTATCTGAACATTTTTTATCTCTATCTGTTTATCCCTTAATTCAACTTCAAGTTTTTTTTCGACTTCGGAAATTTTAAGCGCTTTATCCAATGAGATTATTGAATCTTGAATTTCATCGTATTTTTTAAGATACAAAATGGCGCTTTTATAATCACCAAGATTTTCATATACTCTGGAGAGACTTAACATATTTTGGGATATCATTGGAAGGTCATTAATAGGTTTTAATTTCTCATTGGAACGGAGAAAGTAGTTTTCAGCCATTAAGAGGGCAGTCCGCTTATCTGAAGGATATAATTCACATTTATTTCCTTCAAAAAACTGATCTTCTGAAGCAGAAAGAAAAATCTTTCCAATATCGGCGAGAAGACTTGAAAGAAGATATATGTTATCGAGTTTTCCGGCTATTTCGAGCGCTTGAAATGCAAATTTTAGCCCGGAGCAATAATCTTTATTATTAATTTTTATATCTGAGAGGTTCAGAAGTGTATTCGCAATAATTTCTTTAAGATTTAATTCTTTTGCTAATGCCATTGTTTTATTGAGATTCTCAACCGCTTTATCATAGTTTTGGAGCGATGTGTATGTGATCCCCAAATTATTGTAACTTCTCATTAAATCAAGTTTATTTCCTAGCTCAATATTTAATTCAACTGCCCGGTCTAAATATTCGATTGACTTTTCATAATTCTTCATTATTCTATAAAGATTACCGATATTATTACAGGCGTATGCTTCCCCCTGTTTATCTCCAGCCATGATATATGAGTTAAGGGACTTTCGGAAATAATCAAGCGATTTTGGGAAGTCGCCCTTAACTCCATAATTAATACCAATATAATTATTCGAGAGGGCAATGCCTTTATCCCAGCCTGATTTTTCGGCAAGATCTAACGCCTTTCTTCCATAAAAGATACCGGAATCTGTATCAAAATTGTAGTAGTTGAAGGATATTTTACCCAGTATTTTAACGCGGTCTGTGTCGCCAGGAGCCTCTGCACAGGCTGATTTGAGAGAATCGATAAGTTCCAGCCCTGTTTTCTGTCCATACGCAGAGATAATGGGGATCAAAAACAATAGCCATAGTCGCAAAGGCTGGATATAGCTGAACATATCCGGGATTTTAAAGACTGCATTTTTTTTCAAATTCACAGTTTCCAAGAAATTGTTCCCTTTATCAGAATACAAAATAACCAATTATTCTTTCGGGTGAAAAGAATAATTGGTTAAATATTAAAATAAATCGAATGAAAAATATTGTTCTGAGGGGAAATTGTGAATTTCTGACAGTGAGCCTATTTGCTGAGACACAGTAAATATGTGGTATTTTTTACAACAGATAAGTTTATTGAAAAAATACTCATTTATTCAGCCCGAATTGTTTCATCTTTTTGAACAGGTTCGATCTGTCGAGCCCTAGTTCATTCGCAGTGTTTTGCAAGTTCCACTCATTTTTCTTAAGAGCACGTTCAATAAAAATCTTTTCAAACTCGGCTTTGGCGTTTTTCAGATTATGTTCATCCGGAGCAATATCCAGGATGGCTTTAAAATTATTCTTACCGTAAGCTCGTTCAACATCAATCTGCGTAATTAATCGGCCATCGGCAAAAATCACGACCCTTTCTATAAGGTTTTTTAATTCCCGAACATTTCCCGGGTAGTCATAATCGCAAAGAAGTAATTCTGCGCCGATATCAAACTCAAGATTATCTTTTTTATATTCAACTGAAAATTTTTCGAGGAAGTATTTAGCAAGTGTTATTATATCCTCTTTTCTTTCCCTGAGCGCAGGAAGTCTTAACTGTATTGTATTCAGTCTGTGGAAAAGATCTTCTCTGAAAGTACCTTCCTGCACCATTTCAGCAAGGTTTTTATTTGTTGCTGAGATTATCCTGACATCAACTTTAACAGATTCATTTTCGCCGATAACCTCAATTTCATTTTCTTCAAGCACACGCAGCATCTTAGCCTGAAGGCGCAGATCCATATCGCCAATTTCATCGAGAAATATGCTTCCTCCATCGGCTGCAAGGAATTTGCCCTTTTTATCGCTTGTGGCTCCGGTGAACGAGCCCTTTTTATGCCCGAAAAGTTCAGATTCGAGCAATTCGCCCGGAATAGCGGAGCAATTGATCGTGATATATGGTTTATGAGTTCTTTTGCTGTGATAGTGGATAGCCGCAGCTACAAGTTCTTTACCGGTTCCACTTTCGCCTGTTATCAGCACTTTCGCGTTTGTTGGGGCAAGCTGTTTAATATCGGTATGCAGTTTTTTAATTACTCCGCTTTCGCCGATTATTTTTTGTATTGTCGAAGGTTTGCCCCTGAGATTCTGCATTTCTTCAAAAATCCGGCTTTTTTCAAGAGCTTTTTCAATCGTGATATAAAGCCTTTCCGGATCGACAGGTTTTTCAATAAAGTCGTAAGCCCCTTTTTTTATCATTTCGACCGCGGTTCCGATTGTGCTTTCACCGGATATCATAATTACAGGGCAGTCCGGGAATCTGTTTCTGATTATTTCGAAGAGCTCGGTGCCGTTAAGCCGAGGCATATTTACATCGAGCAGGAAAATGTCGTAATTCTTTTTTTCAATCAGGTCCAGGACTTTAAGAGAATCTGATTCCACATCGGCGCAGTACTTTTTCAGCCTTAGTACTTTCAGCAGGGCATGAAGATATTCAGGTTTGTCATCAACCGCAAGTATTTTCGCCGGGCTATTCATTCTTCTCCATTCTTGGTAAGGAAATCTTAAACGAAGTGCCATTGCCTCCGGAAGATTCGACGGAAATTGTTCCGTTGTGTTCCTCAATAATATTCTTAGCAATTATTAAGCCAAGTCCTGTGCCTTCGGATTTTGTGGAAAAATATGGTTCGAATATCTTTTCCAGATTCTCATGTTTTATACCTGGTCCAGTATCGGCAACTCTGATCCAATATTTACCATCAGCCTTGCCCGATTCAATTTTTATTTCGCCGCCTTTACTGCCCAGAGCTTCAATTGCATTTTCTATCAGCGCTTCAAGTACCTGCTCCATCTGTGTCGGATCGCAGAAAAGCACTTCTTCCGGGGATTCAAGCTGCAAATTCAGTGAAATGCCGCTTTTGAAATAACTCTGGAAACGCTGCAGAGAGAATTGTATCAGCTCTTCAACAGCGATAAGTTTTTTTACAGGTTTGTTCAGATTCGAAAGCTGGAGGAAATTCCTTGTAAGATTCGATATTCTGCGGGTTTCCTTTGAGATATAATAAAGATCGTCCAGGTATTCAAATTTATTTTCCAGATCTGAATTTTCAATCCTTTGCTGGAGTGCGCTCACATTCAACTGTATTGTAGAAAGCGGCGTTTTAATATCATGTGCTATTTTCTGCGAGGTTTTCGACCAGGCTTTAATCCTCTCGGCGGAGACCGGTTCTGTAAAGTTTATCAGTTCAATCAGATAGCCGATAATATAATCGGAGTAAAATCTGAAGGGAGTTATTATTATCCTTCCGCTGAATTCCTTTTCATCTTTCACCCAGGAAATATTATCCGAAATGATGCTTTCTGACCCAATGCTATTTTTAATTATCATATAAACCGGAGAGAACCGATCCAGTAATTCGTCATATTTTTTTTTGCGGTAAGATTTATTTTCAAAGCGGAGAGTATCAATAAAATTATCGTTGAGATACTTGATGCGTAGTTTTTCATCAAGCAGCAGTATTCCGTTGGCGTTTGAATTTATGAGGCGCTGTTTGGTTCTGTAATCGAGGAAAAAACGGATAAATAAATAAAAGCTACCGCGAATCCCCAAATTTAGAACAAGAAAAAATGCAGGAGCAATCAAAAATATATATGAGTAAAAATAGTTTGTGGAAAGTGAAAGAGTAATCAGGTTTCGATTATTATAGAAGTGAAAGTAAGGGAATTCATCGGATGACGATTTGCTAGTATTATACCGGTTTTCGGGTGTATGCAATTTATCAATACGCTTATCCGAAATTTTCGCAATAACTTCGGCATTCCCATCAATAAATATTATTTCGGGGTCATTTAATAAAAATCCAATATTATCGGTTAAGGACCAAAGTGAAGCAAATTGCAGTGAAGAATCTTTCGTAACGGTTCGATAAGCACTGTCTAATACCATGATCTTATTTTTACCTGCAAATAAATAATGCGGTCTGCCTTCGGTTTGCAGTTTAATAAAACCAGAGTCAAAAAAGATACTATCCGAAAACATTACCCGAAGCGAATTATCTGGCATCAAAGAAAATATTTTTGTTTCGGTAGAAAACGAATCATTACGATATGTTCCAATAATAAAAGAATCGTTTTCATTAAAAACAGCAGTTATTCCTCCGGTGTATCTCGCAAGATTATAAGGTTCCCGGATCAGTTCTAATTTATTATTGAGTATAAACACCCATGCATAATAATCACTGTATGGGTATTTTTCACCCTCATTTCCATGGGGTGTTGCGATAGAAATAATTTTCTTAAATCTGCCATCATTATCATTAATTACGAATAATTTATAAAAACCGGCTGTATTGCTGAATTCGTATTGTGTTTCAAGAGTATTTATGTCAAGAACAAGCAGAGAACGGCACCGGAAATTAA
>Ga0172369_10002408_pt1 | contig 25767 bp, 24 predicted proteins | sample LakKiv25m_FD_114539 | JGI IMG/M metagenome (GOLD analysis project Ga0172369, IMG submission 114539) | Freshwater microbial communities from Kabuno Bay, South-Kivu, Congo - kab_022012_11.25m | ecosystem: Environmental > Aquatic > Freshwater > Lake | place: Democratic Republic of the Congo...
AGGGGGCTGGCCCGCGTCCCAGCCCAACGCGGAAGCGCCTACCACCAGAGAACATCGTCGAGGGGGTCTTCGTGAGCCTCGAAAGCCGGGTCGTGGTCGTCGGCGTCCCAGAGATCGGTGCCGAGGTACTTCCAGCCGCCGTCCGCACAAATCATGACGATGTTTCCGCGTTTGAGGCGGCTGGCTGCACGGAGCGCCGCGTGCAGCGTTGCCCCGCTGCTGATGCCGCCGAACAGCCCTTCCGCGAGCATGGCGAGGCGTGCGTGGGCGAAGGCGTGGCGATTGCCGACGATGATCTTGCCGTCCAGCACACTCTCGTCGAGCACTGGCGGGATGAAACCGTCATCGAGGGACTTGAGCCCCTGGACGTGCACGCCGAGCCGGGGTTCCACGCCGAAGACCTTACAGGCCGGGTTGGCCTCTTTGAGCCGGCGGCCGACGCCGCTAATCGTACCTCCCGTGCCGATCCCGGCGACGAGAACATCGACGCGGCCGAGGTCAGCGAGGATCTCGGCGCCCGTCGATTCATAGTGCGCCCGACTGTTCTCCTGGCTGCCAAACTGGTTCAGGAGAAAGGCGCCCTCACTCTTGGCAATCCGCGACGCGACTTCGATCGCGCTCTTGATCCCGGCCTGGCGCGGGACCCAGCGGATATTTGCCCCATGGACGCGCAAGAGCGCCTCGATCTCGGGGTAGACGCTCTCCGGGACACACACATCCACCGGGTGGCCGAGTAGACGTCCGAACATGGCCACGGAGACTCCGGTGTTGCCTGTCGAGGCTTCGACGATGCGCTGGCCGGGAGCCAATTCGCCGGAAGCGCGCGCCGCTTCGAGGATGCGCACAACGATGCGGTCCTTGATGCTGCCGGTCGGGTTTTGGCTTTCGAGTTTTGCGAAGAGACGCACGCCAGGGGACGGGGCGAGGCTCTTCAGCTCGACAAGGGGAGTGTCGCCGACAAGGGAAGCGACAGACGCGAACACGCGGCGCGAATCGGTGGTCACCTGCCCATCCTTCGGCAGAAGCGGCGAAACCGCAATCTATGTCCGCGCGGCAAGTTCTTCAGTGATGGCGTCGGCGATGAGGTACACGGCCCGGTCAATGGTAGGGGGATCGGCGGCGGTGAAATTCATGCGCAGGGTTGGCGCGCCGTCTTCTTTGTGCACGTAGAAGAACCTGCCGGGGACGAAGGCAACGCCCCGCGCGATCGCACGTGCGTACACCTTCTCCATGTCGAGTCCGTTGGAGCCGCGCACCCAGACGAACATGCCCCCATCGGGTTTGGTCCAGGTGAAGTCCTCGGGCATGTGGCGGTCGAGGGCCTCAATCATCGCTTGTTGCCGCGGCCGGTACAGCCCGAGGATGCGCGGAAGTTGACGTTCGAGGTGCCCGCCCCCGATGTACTCGGCCGCAAGTGCCTGGCTCCAGGTGCTGGTGTGGAGATCAACCCCCTGGCGGGCGATGACAAGCCAGTGCCGTATGGTCTCCGGAGCGGCGCAGATGCCGAGGCGGAGTCCCGGCGCGAACGTCTTCGACAGCGTCGTCAAATACACCACATTGTCGGGGGCAAGCGACTTGATGGGCGGCAGGCGGTCCCCCCGGTAGCGCAGATCGCTGTAGGGGTCGTCCTCCAGAAGGAGCGCGCCGCGGTGCTGGAGGATCTGTGCAACCGCCTCGCGGCGCGCCAGTGGCAAGGTCCGGCCGGTTGGGTTCTGGAACGTGGGGACAAGGTAGACAAACTTCGTACATCCATCCGCCAGCGCAGCGTCGAGCGCCTCGGGGATGAGGCCTTCGTCGTCGGTTGCCATTTCAACGTACGTGGGCTCGTAGGGGTTGAACGCCTGGAGGGCGCCGAGGTAGGTAGGCGCTTCGACGGCAACGCGGTCTCCGGGCGACACGAGGATCTTGGCGATCCCGTCGAGGACTCCCTGCGATCCACTGAAGACCAGGAGCGAGGAGGCCTCGGCTGCAACACCGCGCGCAGCAAGGTGCGGCACGAGGGCGTCGAGCAACGGACCGAAACCTTCGCTGGCGCCGTACTGGAGGGCCTGGCTACCGTATTTCGCCAGAACCGCCCCGGTCAGTTCCTCCATGATCGCCAGCGGGAAGCTTTCGGCGGCGGGGAGGCCACCAGCCAGCGAGACCACGCCGGGCGATGACGCGACTTTGAGAATCTCGCGAATCGCGCTGGCTTCCATCCGGTGTGTGCGGCCGGCCAGCAGCGCGTTGAAGTCCATGAGGTGATTGAAACAGGTTGTCGGGCGAAGCGCGAACGGCCGCCGGCATCGCCCCGGCGGCATCCGTGGCCATCCCGGTCAGTTGCAGGTGTTGTCGGTGACCGTGCAGGGCTCTGGCTCGCCATGTTCACCGGAGCCAGTGCCCCGGGCGAGGCAGAGGCCGGAGGGGATGCAGGCCTGGTCGGTGACCTGAGCGTATTGCTGCATGAGCTCGTCGCCGGTTTCGGGACCATAGCTAATGAGGACCCGCGAGAGGCCCTGGATGTCTTCGAACATGATCGAATCGACGGGGACTGCATTGACCACGAACTTGAGCTTCTCTGTGGCGGTGTTGCAATAACGCTCGCCGGCCGGAAGCGTGAGGCAGGTGTCGGTCAGTTCAAACCCGAGGGAGCGGAAGAACTCGTCCCACGTTGTCTGCTCGCGATGAATGTGGATGACGGTGTGGCGGGGCGAGTGGATGTGGACGTTCGGGCTCAACTCCTTGTCGGCAGTGGAGATGAACTGCTTCCGGCCAAAGTCGAACTGCTGACCACCGATGACGACGGCAAAGTCGGCGTGCTGGTGGATCTTCTGGCGGAGTTCGCAGCCGGGGTCCCCGGGCTCGCAGCGGCGGGTAATGGTCTGGGGCGAACGGAACTCACGGACGAAGAGGACGGCGAAGACCGCGACGGCAGCCACCAGTATCGCGCCAGCAGGAGCCCATATGCGCGGACCGAGCCAGCCATCCCAGCGACTGCCGCCGCCCCCCGCCTCTTCTGTCATTTCCGGTTCCCCGGTCATCTCACCGGGTGGGAGAGGCCGCGGGGGTGCCAGACGTAGCGGGAGATGTGGTCGCTGCCGGCGAGCCGGTGTCGGCCGGAGACGGGGAAGCCGTCACCGCCGTGTAGGCGTCGTCCAGCAGCTTGCGCCAGTCCTCGATCTTGCCGGGGGAGCCCGAACCCAGCGGTTGGCCGTTGATTACGAACGATGGCGTCCCGCGCACGCCGAGGGCCTTTCCGGCCGCGAACTGATCGTTGACGGCTTTGCGGGCAGCGTCGCTCGCAAAGCACTCATCGAACCTCGCGGCGTCCAGACCGAGGTCGTTGGCGAACGTCTTCAGCTTGTCGTCGCCAAAACGTCCAACGTTGACCCTTTCGTTGGTGGCCTGTCCAGCTTCGGCCTGAACAAGGAAGAGCTTGTTGTGATACTCCCAGAACTTGTCCTGCTCGCCCGCGCACTGGTTGGCGATTGCGGCTCGAACGGACTCGGTGCCCAGCGCGGGATATTGCTTGTAGGTGATCTGGAGCTTGCCGGTCTTCACATACTCTTCGACCAGCTGTCCTTCCTGCTCGGCGGTGTATTTAAGGCAGAACGGGCACTGGTAGTCCTCGTATTCATCGAGCTTGAGCGGCGCTTCAGCCTTCCCGAGCGTGGCGCCGCGCGCGAGATCGAGTGGCAACGCGGTGCGGGCTTCGCTGAGCTTCTTCACGATGTCGGTGTCGCCGCCACCACCGCGGGCCATGAAGACGATGAGCACGACAAGGAGAAGGAGGACCACTCCACCAAGCCCGAGGAGGTAGGGGAGCGAGAAGAGACCCGGCCCACCGCCGCCACGAGGCGTCCGCTTTCCGCCGGGCGACGGACGGGGGCCCCGGGCAGGGCGAGCCTGGCGGGACGTGCGCGACTGTTCTCGGCGGGCCTGGCGGTTCGACATAGGAGGCGGTTCCTGGGACGGAGAGTTCTGGGACAGCGATGGTGTCCCCGTGTCGGCGCAGAGAATATCACCCGCCATTCTTGCGGAATACAAAGTGCGCCTTTACGCCGACGTCCTACCTGCCCGCCAGCGCGTCGTCCAGGAGCTTGCGCCAGCCGGCGATGGTTGCGGGCGAGCCGCTCGCAAGCGGCTTTCCGTTGAGCACGAACGATGGCGTGCCACGGAGCCCGAGCGCCTGTGCCTGGCGCACATCGGCCCGCACGGCCTCCATGGCAGCATCGCCCCCGTAGCAGGCATCGAACTGAACAGGGTCGACTCCAAGCCCGGCGGCGACGGCCTTGAGGCTGGCAGCGCTGAAGCGGCCCACGCCGATCTTCTCCGCGGTGAGCTGGTCCGCCTCGGCCTGCAGCAGGAACAGTTTCCTGTGGTAGGACCAGAATTGACCCTGCTGACCCGCGCACCACGACGCCGTGGCTGCCTGGACTGATTCATCGCCGAGGATGGGCAGCTGGTGGAATTCGACCCGAACTTTGCCGGCCTTGACGTACTCGTCAACGATCGCCGGCTCGAAGAGCGCTGTGTAACGGAGACAATGCGGGCACTGGAAGTCTTCAAAGACCGCGAGCGTAACGCTGGCGTCCTTCTTGCCCAGCGAAAAGCCATCGATGAGATCGGGCGGAGCCTCGTGTTTCTGGAGGGCGGCGACCACAGCATTGGCCGACGGCGTTGCGGCGATCGAACCGGTCGTCGGGGACGAGGCTGAAGCAGGCACGGAGTTGTCGCCCCCGCAAGCGGTGGTCATGAAAGAAAGGGCCGAGGCCCCGGCAATCAGCACGCGGGCGAACAACCTGGAGCGCCCGACTCTGCGCGAGCCGGTCGCAGGCGCTCGTTCATGCTCGCGACACAATGCCCGGGTCGGCGGCACTGGCCAACTCATGAGATTGCAGTCTACGGGAGCTCAGGCTCAGGCGAGAGCCCGCGAGCCGGTCACGGCCCAACGAGCCGACCGAAACGTTAAGATGAGGTCAGTATCGAGGAGAGCACCGTGAGCCGCACATGGAGAGCGACAGCCTGCTGGGGCCAGTTGCTTGCGTTGCTGGCCGCAGCGTGCGGCGGCGCCTCCAACAGTCCCGGAGAAGTGACCATGACCACAGGCGCGACCCTGGATGTCAGCAGCACCGCCTTTGCCGCCCCGGGGACAATCCCTCGCGAGTACACCTGTGATGGAGATGACGTGTCGCCGCCGTTGGCGTGGAGCGGTGCGCCGTCGGGGACGATGGCGTTCGCTATCGTCATGGACGACCCGGACGCGCCGGTGGGAACCTGGGTGCACTGGGTGGCGTACAACCTGCCGCCGGACACAGTGGCATTGCCGGCCGGCGGATCGAGGGCACTGCCGGCGGGGGCGATAGACGGGAAGAACAGCTGGGGGCGGACAGGCTACGGCGGCCCCTGCCCCCCGGGGGGCAAGCCCCATCGCTACAGTTTCCGCGTCTACGCCCTCGACGCGACCCTCGGCCTGGCAGCCGGCGCCTCCAAAACGGAGCTGGAGCGGGCGATGAAGCCGCACGTGCTTGCAGCGGGGGAGATGGTCGGATCTTACGGGAGGTAGAACGAAGGACAATGGCGCTCCACATGGTTGTCATGTCGCATACGCCAGAGAGCTGCGGTCATCGCAACGCCGAGAACCGGACCGCTTTTGGGGACGGGTTCCAGAGGCTGGGGCCGAGCGTTGCAAGCCACAGTGCGTCGATCGCGGGCGCCTGGATCAACAGCGCGGTCCACCGGCACTTCATCGTCATCGATGCGCCGGACGCCCACACGGTCAACGCAATCCTCGTCGAAAGCGGGCTGCTGTCGCACACGACCGCAGAGGTTACGGCTGTGACCGACTTCGCCGAGGCATTGGCGCCGGGCGCGTCGTAGGGCGAACGGACTACTTCAGCACCCTGCTAGACGAGGACGCCTTCCGCCAGAAGGTCGGCGATCTCGTCCATCGACATGCCGAGGATGCGTTCGCAGACATCCATCGTGTGCTCGCCAAGCAATGGCGCGGGCCATCTCAGCTCTCCGGGCGTGTCGGACAGGACGAACGCAGGGCCGTCGTAGGCGGCCCTGCCTGTCTCCGCATGGTCCAGGTAGCGGTAATAGCCGCGCTGCTTGAGGTGAGGGTCGCGGTCCAGCATGTCCTGCGAGGTCTGGACGACACCCGCGGGAACACCTCGCTCCTGCAGGAGCGCCATCACATCCTCGGCACGACGGATCTTCGTCCACTCTCCCAGCAGCGATTCGAGTTCGTCTTCGTTGGCCTTTCGAGATTCAAACGTGGAGAAGCGCGGGTCGGTCGCCATCCCGGGCTGGCCAAAGGCCTCGCAGATCTGCCGCCACTCGCGATCGGAGCGGCAGGAGATGGCAACCCAGCGGTCGATGGAGCCAACGGAGGAAGGATCGTCGAGGCAGCGGAATGCGCCATGCGGCGCGGCGATTGGGCTGCGGTTGCCCCCGCGCACCTGAACGTTTCCATTTGCCAGGTAGTCGGCGACCGCCGTGCCGAGCGAATTGACTACCGACTCAATCTGGGGGAGCTCGACAAGCTGCCCCAGGCCGGTCTTGTTGCGGTAGCGCAGCGCCGCCAACACCGCAGTGATCGTGTGCCCCGGGTTCACCACGTAGTCGGGGTAGTTGGTGCCAACACCGATCGGCGGGCGCCAAGGAAAGCCCGACATGTGGCTGATGCCAGTCACCGGTGTGAGGACGGCGCCAAAACCGAGGAAGTCGCGATGTGGGCCCTCAAGCCCCTGCATCGGGGAATAGGCGGCGACAATCCTGGGGTTGATGGCGCTGATCTGCTCATACCGCAGGTTCCATTTGTTGATGACACGTGGCGTGAAGTTCGAAAGGAAGACGTCGCACTTCTCGATGATCCGGTAGCCAACCTCCTGGCCCTTTTTCGTATTCAGGTCGAGCTGCATTCCGAGCTTGCCGGCATTGAAGTTGTTGAAGTATCCCGAGACGTTGTAGCCGGACTTGAAAGTCCCGTCCGGGTTCATCGCGAAGGGATGCACGACCCGCAGGGCATCGATCTTCGTCTCGGATTCGACGCGAATGACCTCTGCGCCGAAGGTGGCGAGCGTCTGGCCGGCGATCGGGCCGGCGCCGAACCAGGAGAAGTCCGCGACGCGAAGGCCATCGAGCGGGAGGCTGGTCATGGTTGCTTCTCCTTCAGCCCTGAAGCGCGGCGAGCACGGAAAGGGTGTGCTCTCCAAGGCGCGGCGGGCGTGTGATCTGTACTGGCGTGACCGACAGCCGGTAGGGCGGACCCGGGAATTCGATGACCCTGTCCAGGTAGTCCACGGGCAGCTTGCGATACCAGTTTCGGGCACGGAGCTGGGTGTTTTCGGCGAGATCTTTCGGCGTGGACACGAGTCCAATGAGCAGTCTGCGCCGCTGGCCGACCTCGTAGGCCTCTTTCGCGCTCAGGGTCGCGAAGAATCGCCTGAGCACCTCGTTGATGTGGCCCAGTATCTGGATCTTGGGGCCAACAGACGCAGGATCGGTCATGACTTGCGTGAGATAGGCCATGTTCAAGACCGGGCAGATCGAGGCGTATGGCTCGTCGCCGAGATCCTCGGCGAGGCCCTGCTCGCGCATCCAGTCCACCAGTTCGCTGAACTCGGCGCCGCCGGGCGCCAGCACGTAGGAATAGATCTGACCGTCGGTGCAGTCGTAGATGCCAAGCCCTGGAAGCTGGACAGGAATCATCCCCTTTTCGCCGGTCCGAGCACGGTTGTGCTTCTGCAGGTCCCAGGTCTGCATGGCGGTCTCCTGCGACATGGAGAGTGCCTCCTGGGCAGAGACATCCACCTGCTGGCCACGGCCGGTGGCCTCGGCGTGCAGCACGGCAATGAGGGTGCCCTGGGCCGCCTGGATGCTCGCGGAGATGTTCGCTTGTTGGCCGTAGATGATGTTCGGCGGGTCGGCCTGTTCGCCGGCGAGGGTCATGATGCCGCCCATGGCCTGCCCGACGATATCGGTGTAGGCGTAGTTCGCATGAGGGCCGCTCTGCCCAAAGCCGGTAATGGACGTGTAGACAAGTTGAGGTTTCGCCGCATGGAGCGCGTGGTAATCCAGGCCGCGCTGAAGCATCCACCCAGGCGGATTGTCCTCCATCACCACATCCGCGGTGAGCGCGAGCTTGCGCGCCACGGCCTGGCCATCGCCGGAGTCGAGGTCGAGGACGACCGACTTCTTCGACGTGTTGTGGACCCAGAACGCAAGGCTCGTGTCGGGCCCCGGGTCGACCCCTGTGACGAACGGTGGCGTGTGGCGCTCGACTCCGCCACCAGGCGGTTCCACCTTGATCACATCGGCGCCAAGGTCTGCGAGCAGCCGGCCGCAATAGGAACCGATCTCGTCGGTGAACTCGACCACACGCAGCCCTTCAAGGGCACGGTCCGTCACCCCTCAGGCCCCGGGCACAGCGGTGACGGCGCTGGCGAGGCCGCGGCTGAGTATCTCGGCCGCCCCCGCGACGATGTCATTGAGGATGCGGGCTGCGGGGCGCACCTCCTTCAGCATTCCCGAGATCTGGCCGGCGGCGTTCATGAGAAGGTCCTCGCGCCCGGCCTTCCTTACCGAGTACATGAGGTCCTGCGTGGCAAGACCCTGGAGTCCCATGGGCAATGCGGGGATGCCGCTGGCGTCGTATGCCTCAATCAGCGGGTTGGTGATGTTTCGCATCGTCTTGCCGCTGTAGAGCTTCGTCACGCGCGTGTCTTCCTCGGTCGCGGCGATGATGCGCTGCTGCTGGGCGAGGGGCTGGTTCGCCTCCTCTGCGACAAGGAATGCAGTGCCAATCCATGCGCCCACTGCCCCCATCGCCAGCACACCGGCCAGCCCCCGGCCATCGCCGATGCCCCCGGCAGCGACGACGGGCTTTGGCTTCACCGCATCAATTACCTGGGGAACGAGGGCGAGCGTGCCGATTCGGCCGGTGTGACCGCCGGCCTCGTGGCCCTGGGCGACGACGACGTCGGCGCCGCCGTCGGCCACGCGGCGGGCGTTCTTCACGTTCCCCACCAGCGAGATAACAACAGTACCGTTCGCGTGCAGGCGTTCAACAAAAGGCGCGGGGTTGCCGAGGCCCGAGGCGAAGACGGGAACCTTCTCTTCGATGACGACTTCCATTTGGGCGTCGGACATTCCCCCCCCGGCCCGACGTGGCATGGCCGCAGGCGCCGGCTGTGGCGGCATCTCGAGGTACTCAACACCAAGGTCGGACGCAATCTTGCGCATGCCTTCCTTCACCTGCGCAGGTATGAGCTCGCGTGGGTCGGGAGGCAGCTCGCCCATGGCGGCGCCGCCCATGAAATTCGAGGGCAGAAGGAGATCAACGCCGAAGGGCTTGCTGGTCAGGCGGCGAACCTTCTGGATCTCTTCGCGCAGGCGTTCGGCGCCCCAACCCGCACCACCAAGGACCCCGAGGCCACCAGCGTTCGATACCGCGGCGGCGAGCTCGGCGGTGGCGACGCCACCCATTCCCCCGGCAACCGGACCCATGCCGGCGAGGAGGACGGGGTACTCGATGCCGAGCAAGTCACAGAGTGAAGTCCGAAGTACAGGACGCGGCATGCTGGCCTCCAACGATTCGTATGTGGCGAAGTATAGGCCGATCGGCCAATGAGATACGAGCGCCCTCTATTCGCGCGGGAGGCCGAGACCCCGGGTCGCGATGACGGTGCGTTGCACCTCGCTCGTACCGCCTTCGATCGTGTTGGCGACGGCGCGGAGCAGCGCGTATTGCGACGCGTCCGCAGCCGAGCCGGGCCTCGAAGCCTGCCCTTCGAGGCCGAAGACCTGGACTGCAGTCGCAGCGACGCGCTGCTGGAGCTCGGCGCCGAAGAGCTTGGCCATCTGCGCTTCCCGGGTGGGGACGACACCGCCACCCTGCATGGACGCGATGTTGTAGGCCATGTTGCGCAGCACCTGGACGGCAATCGCGTGATCGGCAACGCGGTAGCGGAGCACGTCGCTTGCGGCACCCCTGCGTGCCCGCAGGTTGGCAACGATGTCATCGATTGCACGGCGAGCGCTGGAGGTGGCGCCGATGGACGAGCGTTCGAAATCAAGGCCAACGGCGACGTGATACCAGCCGCGGTTCTCCTCGCCGACGAGGTTGGACGCGGGGATGCGTACGTCTTCAAAGAAGATCTCGTTGAACTCGTGCGCCCCGGCCATATTCACGAGCGGCCGAATGGTGATTCCGGGGGTATCCATCTTTACCGCGAAGGTCGAGAGACCCTTGTGCTTCGGGACGTTCGGATCGGTACGAGCAGCGAGCCAGCCCCAGTCGGCGTAGTGGCCAAACGTGGTCCAGATCTTCTGCCCGTTGATGACGTAGTCGTCGCCGTCGCGGACCGCCCTGGTCTGCATCGCTGCGAGGTCGGACCCGGCGCCCGGCTCGGAATACAGCGTGCACCAGATGTCGGTGCCATCGGCGATGCGTGAAAGGTAGTCCTTCTTCTGCTGGTCGGTCCCGTAGAGCATCACGACCGGGCCGACCCACGCGACGCCCATGTTCATGACCCCCGGAACCCGGTGGTAGGCCATCAGCTCGTTGAAGACAAGCTGCTCCATGGGTGTGGCGCCCAGGCCGCCGACCTCCTTTGGCCAGGGCAGGGCGAGCCAGTGGCGTGCGGCGAGCCGCCGCATCACCTCGCGCTCCACCGCCATCTGCGCATCGATGGACTCAAAGCCCGTGTCCCAACCGTCCGGCAGGCCGTGGGTAATGAAGCTGGAGACTTCCTGTTGGAACGATGTCTGGGCGGGTGTGAGACGGAAATCCATCGAGCGCCTTCCTGTGGGAGGGGGTGGGCCCAGTGTAGCGCGCCCGGGGGCAGTGATCGCACCTCGGCGAGGATGTGGTCCGGGGGAGTCTCGGCCAGGCCAGCTATAATCGCGAGGTGCCCAGATCAACACGGCCTCGTATGGTCATCCTCGACTCGCACGGGATCCTGTACCGCGCGTTCTTCGCGCTCGGTAGCGCGCCCAACCCGCTCATGACATCGAAGGGCGAACTGAGCTTCGCCACCTACGGCTACGCCGAGTCGCTGCTCCGTGTCATCGAGCAATTGCGGCCAACGCACCTTTGCGCGGCCTGGGACGCGAAAGGGAAGACGTTTCGGCACAAAGCGCACCAGGAGTACAAGGCAACCCGCCGCGAGACCCCTCCGGACCTGCTTCCTCAGATGGCGCGTGTTCGGGAAATGCTGGACGCGTTCAACATCCCCGTGTTTGAAGAACCGGGGTACGAAGCAGACGACCTTGCCGGCACGATTGCAAGGATCTGCGGCGAAGAGGGAATCGAGACCTATGTCGTGACGTTGGACACCGATCTCGTGCAACTGATAGGTCCAAACGTGAAGCTGTTCATGTTCCGCCCCTACCAGCGCGACACAGTGATCTACGACGAGGCGTCGGCGGCCGAACGCTGGGGGTTCAGCCCGCGCCTGATGATCGACTACAAGGCGCTGAAGGGTGACACGAGCGACAACATTGAGGGCATCAGAGGGATCGGGGAGAAGACCGCGACCGACCTCATCCGTCAGTTCGGTCCGATCGAGTCCATCTACGAGCACCTGGCAGAGGTGAAGTCGCCGTCCGTTCGCCAGAAGCTTGCCGATGGCGAGGGCATCGCGCGGCGCAATAAGGACTTGACGACGATCCACACGGACCTGACCGTGGACTTTGACCTGAACGCATGTGTCGTCCGCGACTACGACTACAACGAGATCGCCGATCTCTTCCGGGAGCTTGAGTTCCGTTCACTGCTGGCGAGACTGCCTGACATCATCGGGCACGGAACGGGCGTGGCGGCGCTGGAACCGGGCGGGGGGCCCGCATCAGTCGACTATGCGATCGTACGCGACGCGGGGACGCTGGCTGAGCTGGCATCCGCCCTGCCGACGGCCGGGGCTTTCGGATTTGCGGCGTTATCCAGCGCGGGCGACACCTCCCACCCGCTGCCGCTCGGATTCGCGTTTGCGACCGCGCCGGGGCAGGCGTGGTACCTGCCGGTGGGGCACGCCCCGCGACTGGACGCAACGGCAGAACAGCTGACGCTTGACGCCGTGCGCGACGAACTGGGTCCGTCGCTGGCCAACGCGAGTCTCCCAAAGACGACCTACGACACGAAATCCCTGCTGCATCTGCTCGGCCGAGGCGGAATGACCCTCGCCGGCGCCGAGTTCGACGTTGCCATCGCCGCGTTTCTGCTGGGGGAGACCTCCTCGTCGCTGCCGGCACTCGTTAGCGAACGGCTGCATGTCGAAACGGTGACTCTTTCGAGCCTCACGGGAACAGGGCGCAACGCCCTGCCACTCGCACAGGTCGAGGTCGAACGCGTCGCAGAATTCGCCTGTCAGCAAGCGGACTTCGCTCTGCGCATCCGGCCGAGCCTCGAGGCCCAGTTGGAAGAACGGGGGCAGACACCGCTCTTCCGCGAGATGGAGCTGCCACTCATCGGGGTTCTGCACCGGATGGAGACGCACGGCGTCGCCCTGGACGTGGGCGTGCTTCGCGACATCTCCCGCGGGATGGTGACCGACATCGCCCGGGCCGAGCAGGCGATCTATCAGATGGTCGGCCACGAATTCAACATCGGCAGCCCCCAGCAGCTTAGCGACCTCCTCTTCAAAGAACTCGGGCTGCCAAAGAGCCGCAAGACCACCCAGGGATACAGCACCGACCAGCGAGCCCTGGAATCGCTGCGGCCGATCAGCCCGATCATCGACCTCATCCTGGAGTACCGGCAGCTCACGAAGCTGAAGTCGACCTATCTCGACGCCCTCCCCGCAGCGGTGGCCGAGGACGGCCGCATTCATACGGATTTCCAACAGACCGTGGCTGCCACCGGGCGTCTCAGCAGCACGAACCCAAACCTCCAGAACATCCCCGTACGCAGCGACACAGGGCGGGATGTGAGGCGGGCATTCGTCGCCGCAGGGTTCGATGACCCATGGCTCGTGTCGGTCGACTACTCGCAGATCGAGCTACGCGTGCTCGCCCACATCACGGATGACCCGGGGCTCATCCGGGCCTTCCTGGCCGGGGAGGACATCCACCGCGCGACAGCGGCGAACGTCTACGGCGTGCGACCTGAAGAGGTCACGCGGCCAATGCGCGACACAGCGAAGATGGTGAATTTCGGTATCGCCTATGGCATGGGCGAATTCGGCCTCAGCAGCCGCACGGGGATGACCCGCGAAGAGGCCGACGCCTTCATCAAGACCTACTTCGCGAACTTCCCCGGTATCGCCGAGTGGCAGCAGCAGACGCTGGCGTCCACACGCGAGAAAGGCTACGCCGAGTCGTTGTTCGGCCGGCGCCGCTATCTGCCCGCCATCCGGAGCACGAACTTCCAGGTGCGCAGCGCGGCGGAGCGGGAAGCAATCAACATGCCGATCCAGGGCACTGCGGCCGACATCATCAAAATCGCTATGATCCGCGTCGATCGGGAACTGTCGGAGCGAAGCCTCCGGTCGCGCATGGTCCTGCAGGTTCACGACGAGCTGATCTTCGAGTGCCCGGCAGCCGAGGTGGAGCAGGTTACCGAACTGGCTCGCCGGCTGATGCCCGCAAGCGTAGCGCTAAAGGTGCCGCTCGACGTCGACGTGAAGAAGGGCCGCAACTGGGGCGAAATGGAGGCTGTCGCAGGCTCTTCTTGAGTCCCGCGTCTATCTCACCCGCCGGCCATGGCGGGCAGGACGGAGATCTCGGCGGCGGGCGAGAGCGGCTCGTGCAACGAAACGCCCTCCGCGTCGCCATTGATGGCGATCATGATCTCGGGGCGTACTCGCCCGTTTTCGACAACACTGCCAAGGAATCCGGGGCAGCGTTCGTCAACCGCACGCAGTACGTCGCCGAGAGTCGCTCCTGGGACCTCTAATCGGGCGGCGCCGCCGCAGAGCGGCCGCAGCTGCGACGGCACCCAAACGGTCGCCATGCGGTCAGGCCAGCAACATGCGCATGGGGTGGAGCGTCCGCGTAAACGGGTTCAGGACCAATCCGAGGATCTCCAACGTCACCGAACCCAGCAGCGGTTCGTCGCCCGGCTCTCCAAGAATGACCGGAGATGTGCCACGCCCCTGCGGCAGGTCGATCATGCACTCACCGACCTGCCGTTCGATCTGTGTGCCATCGGCGAGCGTAAATGCCACCGTGCGCATTGATTGGAGCCCGAGATTCCGCCAGACCGGATCGGGCACGAGCGAATAGGTAGCGCCAGAGTCCACAAGGAACCGAATCATAGCCTCCGTGCCCCCTGGCCCCGACAGCTTGCCATCGATATATGTCGCGCCCACGCCTCTACTCCAGCTTGTGCAGTCTTTCCACGATGCGGCGCGGAGAGATCGGGAGGTCCGTAAACCGTTGGCCGGTGGCGTCGGCGATGGCGTTCGCGATCGCCGCCAACGGCGGGATGATCGGCACCTCGCCGACACCTCGCACACCATAGGGATGACCGGGGTTCGGTACCTCCACGATGATCGTCTCGATGTTCGGCACGTCCAGGGCGGTCGGCATCCGGTAGTCGAGGAAGCTGGCATTGGCCAGGCGACCGTCTTCCTCGTAGTAATACTCCTCATTGAGCGCCCAACCGATGCCCTGCACGGCGCCGCCCTGCATCTGGCCCTCAACGTAGGCCGGGTGGATGGCCGTCCCGGCATCCTGGACGACCGTATAACGAAGCACCGTGACTTTTCCGGTTTCGGGGTCAACTTCCACGTCGGCGATGTGGGTGCCATAGGCGCCACCCGCACCACGCGCGACGAGCGATGCCTTGCCGGCGATGGGCCCGCCGGTGCGAGCCGACTGGTGGGCGAGTTCTTTGAAGGTCATCTCCCTGGTGGAATCTGACGGGCAGCGCAGGACACCGTCCTCGTAAACGACCTCGTCCTGGGTGCAGTTCCAGAGCTTCGCGGCGCGCGCCCGCATCTGGTCGCGAATGTCCATTCCCGCCTGGTAGACGGCAAGGCCGGATGCAAAGGTCGTGCGGCTGCCACCGGTGACGTCGTTGTGCCCGATCGAATCCGTGTCCGCCACAAACGGCCGGATGGAGTCAAACGGCACCCCCAGGGTTTCTGCGAGCTGCATGGAAAGCGACGCGCGCGTCCCACCGATATCGGTCGACCCCTCGATCAGGTTGATTGATCCGTCCGGGTTGACAGCGGCCACGACGCTCGATTGCATGCCGCCGTTGAACCAGTACCCCGAGGCAACCCCTCGACCCCGCCATGGGCCCTCGATTGGCGATCGGTAGTGCGCGCTTCCGAGCGCCGCCTCGACGCATTCCTCGTGGCCAACGCGCGCGAGCGGCATGCCGTTCACCAGCCGCGTTCCTTCGCGAGCACTGTTCTTGAGCCGGAATTCCAGTGGGTCGGCATGAATCGCGCGTGCAAGTTCATCGACCGCCTGCTCGATGGCGAATGCGGCTGCAGGTGAGCCGGGGGCACGGTAGGCGGCAGTCTTGGGCTTGTTGACGACCACGTCGTAGCCGTCGATGCGGAAGTTCTCCACCTCGTAGGGCGCCAGCATTGTCATCGCGCCAGCACCGACCGAAGAGCCCGAGTAGGCGCCAGCCTCGTACGCCATGTCCATTTGGACCGCACTAATGCGTCCGTCCTTCGCTGCCATCTTCACCCGGATGGACGGGCCGCTCGTTGGACCTGTCGCCTCGAACACCTCGGCCCGGGTCATGGCGAACTTGACTGGCCTTCCACACTTCCGCGACAGGATGGCCGCCAGCGGATCGAGATAGATGGGCGTCTTGCCCCCGAAGCCGCCACCAATCTCCATCGGAATGACCCGGATGGTGGACAGCGGCCGGCGCAGGACTTCGGCCATCTGACCGCGGACGGCGAAGGCGCCCTGGGTGCTGGTCCAAACGGTGATGTTCCCGTCTGCATTCCAGTTCGCGGTTGCGGTCTGCGGCTCGATGTAGCCCTGGTGCACCATCTTCGTGGTGAACTCGCGCTCGACGATGGCATCGGCTTCAGCGAGCGCCTTCTCAACGTCGCCACCCTGGAACTGCAGATGCGACGCCACGTTGCTGGGCTTTTCGGAGACGACCTTGCCCATCGAGCGCGTAAACCGGCGCTCGCTGAGCAGTGGCGCGTCGCTCTGCATCGCGTCACGCACATCGAGAACTGCCGGGAGCGGTTCGTACTCGACGCGAATGCGTCGCACCGCTTCTTCGGCGATGTGGACGTTGACCGCCGCCACGGCTGCGACGGCATGGCCGCGGTAGAGGACCTTTTCGGCAGCCAGGATGTTGTCGCTCAATTCGCGCATGTTGAACGCGGCCTCGCCCAACTCCTGCACCTCGTCGGAGGCCGCGGGCAGGTCCTTCGCCGTGATCACACCGAGGACCCCAGGCATCGCCTCGGCGGCATTCGTGTCGATCGAGATGATCCGTGCGTGTGCATGCGGGCTACGGAGCACCTTCCCGAATACCAGGCCAGGGAGGCGAATGTCCGCGCCGAACTGGGCCTTCCCGGTGACCTTCTCAACGCCATCTGGCCTGATGGGGCGCGTGCCGATGACCTTGTAGGCGGGGCGTTCGGTGATCGTCATGACTTCGCCTCCTGCATCTCCACGGCGGCTTTCTGCACGGCTTTGACGATCTTGTCGTAGCCGGTGCAGCGGCAGAGGTTGCCCGCAAGCCAGAAGCGGATGCGGTGCTCATCGGCGTCCGGCTCGCGGTCGAGGAGGGCCTTGGCAGCGACGATGAAGCCAGGTGTGCAGATTCCGCACTGCAGCGCTGCCTCTTCGAGGAAGGCCTGCTGGAGCGGGTGAAGGCGGTCGCCGCAGGCGATGCCTTCGATAGTGACGAGGTCGGCTCCATCGGTTTCCACCGCAAGAACGCAGCAGGCGTTCACGAGACGGCCATTGAGCAAGACGCTGCAGGCGCCGCAGTTGCCGTTGTTGCACCCTTCCTTGGTGCCGATCAGGCCGAGCTCGTCGCGGAGCACTTCGAGCAGGCTCTGGCGCGGCTCGCAGAGGAATTCGGTGTCTACGCCATTGAGGCGCACCTGGACCTGAGTTTTGCGCATGGCTAGCGGGCCTCCCGTGCTCGCTGGAGCGCCCCTTGCAGGGCGCGTTCGGTCAGGACCTTGATGAGGTGGCGGCGCTGGGCTGCGGAACCGCGCATGTCCGTGATCGGCCGGGCTGTGGCGGCTGCGGCTTCGCCCGCGCGTGTGAAAGCGGCATCTCCCGGCGTCTGACCGGCGAGAGCCTCCGCAGCTGCAGGCACGGCGAGCGGCGTTGGACCAACCGCGCCAATGGCCACGCGGGCAGCCTCGATGCGCTGGCCGTCCGCGCTGATCTGGAGCCACGCCCCGGCACTGGCAACGGCGATGTCCATCTCGTTGCGCGGGGTGAAGCGGTGATAGAACCCTCCCGAGCGGGCGGGCAAGGGCGGCACTACAATTTGGACCAGCAGCTCGCCGGGCTGGAGAGTGCTGCGGCCGGGGCCGAGGAAGAAGTCGGCCACCGGGATTTCGCGGAAACCGGCCGCGGAGCCGATACGCAACGTCGCGCCCAGGACGATAAGCGCGGGAGGCGAATCGGCAGCGGGGCTCGCATTGCAGAGGTTGCCGCCAAGGCTTGCGCGGCCCTGCACCTGGATGCCACCGATCATCGAGGCGGCGTCGATGAGCACTGACCAACGGCGACGGATCTCCGCGTCCTCATAGATCCGGGCCAGCGGAACCGCAGCGCCGATCTCAAGCACCCCGGCCGCCGTGACGTGGAAAGAGGTCAGTTCGGGGATGTGCTTGAGGTCGATGACCTGATCACAGGAACGCCGGTACTCGCGAAGCTGAATAATGAGGTCGGTGCCTCCGGCGAGCAGGGCGGTCCGCTTGCCGTTGCCGAGATGCGCGTAGGCCTCAGCCAGGGTGCGAGGCACCGCGTATTCGAAGGCTTCCATGCAGCATCCTTCGTGGTAAGGGATCCCCACCGGGCCACCCGGTTTGCAACGGACTGCCTGAGTCGGAGGGGTCAGTAGGAAGATCATAAGCGGCACGCGGAGAGTTGTCGTGCGCGCGAGCATCGTTGCGGGAGATCCAAGGGACCACTGTGGCTAGAATGCCCATCGTGTTCCGAACCTTCGCGCTCCTCACGGTCCTCCTGACGGCCCTTCTCCCAGCACTGGCGCACGCCGACGAAGGTTGGCAACTCATGTCGTTCTCGGCCGACATCACCATCCAACCTGATGGGACCATCAATGTTGTGGAGGTGATCGAGGCCGACTTCGGGTCGTTGCAGAAGCACGGGATCTTCCGCGACCTGCGGACGCGGTTCGCATGTGAGCCGGTGACAGAAGGGCCCCAGCCCATCTACCCGTGCCCTGGCGGCAAGGACCGCGTGTACGAGGTCGACTTCGGGGGCGTGTCGGATGGCAAGTTGTCAACCGGGAAGCCCGTGCCTTTCGCGCTGGAGAGCATTGACAAGGGAACGCGGGTCAGGATCGGAGACGCGAATCAACTCGTGTCAGGCACGCAAGCCTACCGGCTCACATACACGGTCAGCGCGGCGCTGAACGCGTTCGACGACCACGACGAACTCTACTGGAACGTGCTCGGCGATTGGCCGGTCCGGACAGCCGCCACCCGGGTCACGGTGACACTCCCGCCAGGAACAGCCCTCAGCGCGACCTGCTACCAGGGGCCATACAAGTCCAGGGAAGCCTGTACGTCGAGCGTTGCCCGGAATGCGGCCACGTACTCCGCATCGCGGTCGCTGGGCGCGGGCGAGGAGCTCACGATTGTCGCAGGCTGGGCGCACGGCGCCGTCACAGTCGGACCGCCCGTCCTGAAGGACCGGCCCACGATCGGCGACGCCTTCACCTTCGATGCCTGGGAGTTTGGCGGCATGGGGCTCGTGGCGCTGGTTTCGCTTGCGGGGTTGGCATGGGTCTGGTGGCGCTACGGGCGCGACCGGCGCTACACCTCGGTCTACTACCTCACCAACGATCCAAGCCAGGAAACCAAGCCGCTCCTTGGCCGCACCGACGTCGTGGTTGAATACCTGCCCCCGGACAGGCTACGGCCGGCGCAGATGGGCGTCATTCTCGACGAGCGGGCAGACACGCTCGATGTAACCGCCACGATTATCGTCCTCGCCGTGCGCGGGCATCTGCACATCACGGAGATCCCGAAGGAAGGGTGGTTTGGCCACACCGACTGGCAACTGGAGAAGAAGGAGGCCGCGGGAGACGAGCTGCTTCCGTACGAGGCGACACTACTGGCTGCACTCTTTGAGTCGGGGAACGAGGCGAAGGTCTCCAGCCTGAAGAACAAGTTCGCCGAAGACCTCAAGCAGGTAAAGAGCGCACTCTACATGGACGCGGTCACACGAAAGTGGTTCGCGCGCAACCCGGAAACGATCCGAATCGCGTGGATGGTGGGCGGGGTGTCAATCATCGCGGCAGGTGTGCTTCTCGTGGTCGTGGCGGGCGCCTTCGCTCAGCGAGCCCTGATCGGAACGCCGCTGGCCCTTGCCGGCATCGTCATGTTGCCAGTGTCGCGGGGCATGTCGCGGCGGACGGCAACGGGGAGCGAGGCGCTGCGGCGGGTTCTTGGCTTCCGGCTCTACGTGGACACCGCAGAAACCCGCCGCCAGGAGTTCAACGAGCAGCAGAACATCTTCGCGCGGTACCTGCCTTTTGCGATCGTGTTCGGGTGCGTCGACAAGTGGGCGAAGGCCTTCGCGGGCATGGACGATATTGCCCAGGCATCCACGGCGTCGTGGTACACCGGTGTCGGTGCTTTCGAGGTCATGGCGTTCACCAGCGGGATGCGCGGGTTCGCCGGCACAGTATCGACTTCGATCGCGAGCACGCCGGGAAGCTCGGGCGGGTCCGGGTTCGGCGGCGGTGGATTCAGCGGTGGCGGTGGAGGCGGTGGTGGCGGTGGAAGCTGGTAGCCATCAGCGATTGACACCTGGCGCACATATGTTCTACCCTGTCGCGCACGACATTCCAGCGCATAGCTGGTGTGCACCTCGCGAGGTGAGTCTGCGATGGAAACGTTCCTTCATCACCTGCAGATCAACGTACGCGCGACCAACCTGGGGTTCTACCGGGACCTGATGGCCTTCCTTGGCTGGCGCACGCTGATGGATGGCGACGGCTTCCTTGGCGTGGGGTGCGCCGACCGGGCCAGCCTCTGGTTCACTAGCGAGACCAAAGATATCGCGAATGACTACGACGGCCCCGGGATGAACCACCTAGCCATCGGCGCCGCGAGCCAGCCTGCCGTCGACGCTGCCTGCGCTTATCTGGCCAAGAACCACATCCCCGCCCTGTTCGACACACCGCGGCAGCGTCCCGACTTCAGCGAGGGACCCGACAACACCTACTACCAGGTCATGTTTGAATCACCCGACAGGATCCTTTTCGAGGTCGTGTTCACCGGGCCCAGGTAGTCGGGCGCATCGAGCCGGGGGTCACCGGTCGTCAAGGTAGTCGCGCAGGCGGTGGGGGTAGTTGGTGATGATGCCATCGACGCCAGCGTCGATCAGGCGATCCCAGTCTTCGGGCCGGTCCGGCGTCCAGGTCCAGATGGACAGCTGGCGCTGCTTGGCACGAACGACGACCTCACGATCGACGCAGGAGTGCTCGATGGAGATTGCCTGGGCGTTACGCTTCAGTGCGGCGCCGAGAAGCTGGTCGAAAGCCCCGCCACGCACGGGCACGGAGATGATTCCAGCGGAAACGCGTGTCTCGGCCTGTCGCGCCTGCCGAACGATATCGCGCCGAAACGACTGGACGCCCACCCAATCCCAGGCGCCAAAACGGACGATGAGGTCGATCACCGCTTCGACCAGCCGGGTATCCTGCTGAGGATCTCCCATGGTCGATTTCAGTTCGCAGAAGACCGCCATCTGGCCATCGACGAGTTCGAGCACCTCGTCGAGCGTCGGAACGTACTCGCCGTTTCCTGCGTCCGCCTCGCCGAGCTCGTCGACACTGAGCAGGCGAACCTTGCCCGTGAGGTTCGTCGTGCGATCCACGGTTTCGTCGTGCATCAGCACGGGGATGCCGTCAGCGCAGAGCTGGACGTCGATCTCGATGGCCTCGGCGCCGGCATCGAGGCAGGACTCGACGCCGGCCAGCGTGTTTGCCGGCGCTTCGCCAGCGCCCGCGGCATGTCCAATAACGAGAGGCATTCTCACGAGGCGAAGCATACGGCAAGTTCACTGCGTTCCCAAGCCGCTGTGGTGGCGCTATTGGCCGGGACGCCGACTGCTCAAAACGCCCGGGTTTGCCATGATGGGCTGGTGAGCGAGAGCTTCGCGGGCAAGCTGCTGGTCGCCAGTCCAAAGCTGGGGGACCCGAACTTTCAGCGGACAGTCGTGCTCATCTGTTCGCACGATGAGAACGGAGCCTTTGGGCTTGTCCTCAACCGTCCGCTGGAGGGTGCGGCGGTAGGCGAGCACGTACCGGCGTGGGTGGAGCACGTGGCCGAGCCCGGAGTGATCTTCCAGGGCGGGCCTGTCGAGGCGACAGTGGGCCTGGGATTGGCGTTTAGCCGAGGCGAGGATGACCGGCCGGGATGGACGTCCGTGGTGGGCAATCTGGGCCTGGCCGACCTTGCCCGGCCGCCCGGTACCGAAGGCAGCGCCGACATCGAGCGGGCGCGCGTGTTCGCGGGATATTCGGGATGGGGCGCGGGCCAATTGGAAGCTGAGATGGCGGACGAAGCCTGGTTTGTGGTGGACGCCATCGCCGGGGACGCCTTCACGCCGAACCCGGCGCGCCTCTGGCACGAGGTGCTGTGGCGGCAGGGCGGGAAGCTGGCCATGTTCGCGTTCTTCCCGGAAGACCCAACGGTGAATTGACCAGGCAACCATCGCCAGGCACCTGCGTTGCCGGCCCTACAATAGGGCGATGGACTCGCTTTCATGCCTCGCGTGATGCTGCTCATCCCGAGCAATAGCTACCGCGCGCCAGACTTCATGGAGGCAGCCGAACGTCTCGGCATAGAGGTCGTGGTCGGCTCCGATGAGCGACATCCGCTGGAAGACCTCCACCCCGGACGGCAGATTGGCCTTGACTTTGTCGACATCGAGGCCGGGACGGAGCAGATCGAGGCGTTCGCCGAGCGGTTTCCACTTGACACGATCCTTGCCGTCGACGACGGCGGAACGCGGCTGGCGGCTGCAGCGTCTCGCCGGCTGGAGTTGCCCCACAATCCGGTCGCGGCGGTTGAAGCGACCCGCAACAAGGCACTCCTGCGACAACGGCTGGCCGGGACCGGGATCCCGTCGCCCGAGTTTCATGTCATCCCGGTGGGCAGCGACCCTGTGGCGGTCGCCGCGACCCTGACCTTCCCGGTCGTGCTCAAGCCGCTCGCGCTCGCCGCAAGCCGGGGCGTGATGCGCGCCGACAACGCGCGCGAGTTCCGGGATGCCTTCGCGCGATTGGCGCGCATCCTCGGCGAGCCCGGGAACGCGCGCGAGTGCGGCCGGCTGGCCGACAGCATCCTCGTCGAAGCTTACATCCCGGGTGTGGAAGTTTCGGTCGAAGGGCTGCTCGATGATGGTTCGCTCCGCGTGTTGGCGCTGTTCGACAAGCCCGACCCGTTGGAGGGTCCCTTCTTCGAGGAGACCATCTACGTGACCCCGTCGCGGCTACCGGAAAGCGATCAGTGGCTGGTGGCCGAGACCACCGCGAGCGCAGCGGCGGCACTGGGCCTGCGCGACGGTCCGATCCACGCGGAGCTGCGACTCAACGACGAGGGCGCGTTCCCGGTGGACATCGCCGCCCGCTCGATCGGTGGCCTCTGCTCGCGCACGCTGAGCTTCGGAACGGGGATGTCACTGGAGGAGATCATTCTGCGCCACGCAACGGGTGCAGCGGAGCCGTCGCTGACCCGGGAAGAGCGCGCGGCCGGGGTGATGATGATTCCCATTCCGAAGGCTGGCGTTCTCCACGCGGTACGTGGAGTGGCGGCGGCAGGCGCTGTTCCGCAGATTGAGTCAGTGAACATCACCATCCATCCCGGCGGGGAGGTCGTGCCCCTGCCCGAAGGCGGCGAGTACCTTGGCTTCATCTTCGCGCGGGGAGAGGCACCGGAAGACGTTGAGGCGGCCCTGCGCGAGGCGCACCGCCTGCTCCACTTCGAAATCGAGTGACTGTCAGGCTCCCGGCGGTGACTTGAGCGGAGCAAACTGCTCCGCAGTTGGTTCCGCTCAGCAGAACCAGGATTCGGTGAGCCCGGGAACGGACCGGACCGGACGCGACGGCTGTCCCGGCGGCTCGCGGCCGATCAGCACCCGAAACGCGGTTTGTCTCACCCTGCGAAAAGTGTCTCCGCTGGGCTCGGCGCCACCGCCTTCGTGCCCCGCAGCGGACGCCTCGACGACGACGGCAGCCTTCCGTTGCAGAAGGTCCATCCGCGGATCCGGGTTGGTCCAGGTATAAGTGAGAGCGTCGCGGTCGAATTCGCCAAGACGATCCTCGCGCGCAAGTTCCGCGACGAGCGGCGAGCCGGGAGGCAGGAGAAGTCGCAGCGCGAACTGGACCGGCTGAACACTCCCCACCAAGTCGTGGTCTTCCACGAAGGAAAGCAGATCGAGATAGTCACCGGCAGTGGTCCAGGGCGTGAAGGCCACCCATGTCGGCCGGATGACGATGTCGTCGCGCGCTGCAAACGACAGGACGTGCTCCATGTCGGCCCGGGTGTGCCCCTTCTGGAGCCGGGCGAGGATCTCGTCGTTGGTCGACTCGAAGGCAGAGGTGATGAACAGGCAGCCCGAATCGCGTAGGCGGGGAAGAACGGCCTCGTGCTTCACCAGGTGTTCAACCTTGATGGTGACATCGAAGGTGACGCTCGGATGCCTGCGGTGCATCGCATCAACGATGGCAAGTGAGTGCGGCGCGGCATTGAGAAAATCGGGGTCGCCAAAGGTGATATGGCACGCACCCAATTCGACCTGCTGGTCGATATCGGCGAGCACGGTTTCCGGCTGGACCAGTCTGAGGCGACCACCGTAAACAGGCGTAATCGGGCAGTGCGTGCAGGTGTGCGCGCACCCGCGCGAGGCTTCAACGTAGCCTGAGAGCCGAAGCTCACTGCCGATGCGGAGACGGGCGTACCGGTCGAGGGGCGGCAGGCCGCTCCGATCCGGCGCGGCGAATTGCTGGCGCGCGAAGCTGGTTTCGTGCGCTGGAGCGCGCTGGCCATGCGCAATCGCATTCGCCAGGGAAACCAACCCGGGTTCGAATTCGCCCCCAATGACCGAATCGGCCAGCCCCGAGTCGGTCAAGAGGTCCGCCAACGGGGCAGCGTAGAGACCATAGAACGCGATGTGGATGCCGGGATTCACCTCTCGAACGCGGCGAGCCACCTCGACTCCAAGACGTGCGGCCGTGTGCATCGGCACCGAGATGCCCACGATATCTGCGCGGTCGACTGACTCCGGCGAGAACGTCTCGACAGCAAGATCCACGCAGATCACGTCATGGCCCGCCGCGCGAAGTGCGGCAGCGGGAGCGGCCAGGCCGAGAGGCTGGTGGCCGAGTTCGTAGGTGGAGAGGAGGACGACCCGGAGTCGCCGCATCGAAGGTGTGGCTACTTCTTCGACGGCTTGTGGTAGGGGTTCTGCCCGGCATCGTGGTCGGTCTGGTCGACAACACGCTCGATGCCTTCGACCTCGCGCAGGATCGTAGCTTCGATCCCCTGCTTGAGCGTGACGTCGGCCATGCCACAACCCTGACAGCCGCCGCCAAGCTCGACGAAGGCCGTGGTTCCCTCAACCCCTAGGAGCATCACCCAGCCGCCGTGCGATTCGATCGCAGGGTTGATGTGGTTGTCGAAGATTTCCTGGATCTGGGCTTCGCGTTCGTCGTGCCAGAGCGGGTTGGGGTTGGTGTATTGCAGCCCGCTGATGTTCGGGCCCTGGAACTCGTAGTGAATCTCGACGTCGTCAACGTACGGAGCTGTGCGCGCGTCGACAAGGAGGCGCAGGCCGTCCGCCTCCACCACCACATCGCCAGGCCTCTCGGCCCCCACCAATGCAAGACTGAGAACATGCTGGAATTCGCCGCCCATGCGGCCGATGATCTCGAGTCTTAGGCCGGCAACCGGCTGGTCCTGGCTGGCAACGACTTCGCGCAGCTTCTCGACCGCGGCCTCCGTGAGATGGATAGCCGGAGGCCTGGCGTTCGTGTCGGTATCAGTAGCCACTATCGCCTCCCTGCGGCTGGTCGATTCAGCTTATCCGATGTAGCGGCAAACGCGCGCCCGTCAGTCGAAGATGGCTTCGAGGCCAGCCATCGGTTCGGCGCCTTCGGGCCACTCTGGGTGCGCCTGAAAGAACCTCTCTTCACCGTAGAAGCGCTCTCGCAGGTCCTCGGGTAGACGGGCAAACATGCTGTTTTCGCCGAACTGGCTGCGGTGCATGCTGGCCGCCTGGCGCTTGGCTCCGGCAAGGTCGAGGCACTGGTGAATGAGGCTCACCGGCGGGTCCGGCTGTTCCATTGCGCGCAGGAAACGCTCACGACGTTCGGGCTCGATCGGTTCCGGAAGAGTCCCGCGCGCTTCCATTTCGAGGTACATGCTCGCGAAGCGCTTCATCGTGCGCGCACCCCAGAAGAGCCGGGACGGCGCCCATGGCTGGCCGGACTCGGGGAAGGCCGAGGCATCGCCGGAGGCGTGAAACGCAGCAAGCGTGTGGCGATGCACGGCCAGGTGATCCGGGTGTCCATAGCCACCTGTCGGATCCCACGTGAAGACCACCTGGGGCCGTAGCTCTCGCATGATGGCGACG